>JACDJA010000039.1_pt1 | contig 211802 bp, 199 predicted proteins | sample 7449241 | NCBI WGS metagenome assembly JACDJA01 (sample SAMN14253289, study PRJNA609438) | sludge metagenome | isolation source: initial anaerobic sludge | collected 2018-12-20 | reverse complement strand
CATCCGAACCACCGGATCGAGGAACTGCTGCCCCATCGCTGGCAGCCAGAAACAGCATAGTTAACAGCATTAACTGGTTGCCTAGGAAACCGACGGCCGCTTATGCGGCCGTTCGTCAATATGTGTTCCCCGGATGCTTACTGTGGTCTGCCCAGATCATATCGATGTGTGGCACCACTTAGCCTTGGTGCTTGACGAAATGGGGGATAGCCTCCTTTCCTACGCGTGTACCAGAGAGGCCGTGCGCTTGGGGCTGAATGCCATCCCGAAGGAATTCTCCTGGTTGACGAGCCTCCTTGAATGGAGTGTGCTGGATAACCGCCCATTCTTGCGGGCATACCACACGCTCGGCCTGTATCTGCTCGAGCATGGAAGGGCCGACGAAGCGCTGGAGGTATTGTCACGGTTGCTGGCTGTCAGTCCCAATGACAATCTGGGTGTGCGCTATTTACTGCTGGAGTGTCTTCTGACTCAAGAAGATTGGCGGGCGGCTATCCATCTGGCGAACCGGTACTCCGAGGATACTTCGCCGTCCTTCAGCTATTCCAAGGTGATTGCCCTGCTGGGCCTGAATGAGGATGCCTACGCACGGGAATGCTTGCAGGAAGCCGTTCTTCAGCATCCCAGGGTTGCTCGCGAACTATCGAAGTTGCGCCATATTCGTCCGAAGTCCTCGATCCCCGGCACCATGATCGCGGGCGGTGAGGATGAGGCGTTTTCGTACTGGGAGCGTAACAAAGCGCACTGGACGAAGGACTCTCGTGCGTATGAACTGCTGCTGGAACTGAGGCGTGGATGAAAAATAGTGATCGGCCTACCTGTAGGCCCCCAGATCCGCCTCGCTATCCACTTCCCCCCAAATCCCGCGATAAGGCACGGCCTCGACAGGCAGCCGTCCGGCCCGGATGATTTCTTGCAGCGTTCCCGTCATATGCATCTTGTCGCGTTCCAATGCGGACAAATGCTCGCGGATTCGTGTGACTTCCGCCCATCCCGCAGGGCCGATCCGCAGCAGTCCCATGTATTGCCCCTGGATGGCCTGCACGGAATCAGGCGTCAGGCCGATCTCGGCCAGCGTGCCATCGGCATTCAGCCGGAACGTCTCGGCATCCGACAGGGGGTCCGCGAAGCGCCGTTGCCAGATGTCCAGCCAATTCGGATCGTAGGTAATGGCCAGATCCGCCTGAGACTCGAGCAATAGCGATACGGCGGCCGGTTCGTAGAAGATATCCGAATAGCTGACGATGCAGGGTTCACGGGACAACCAGTCCCGGGCGCAGGCCAGCGACGAGACCATGTTGGTTTCAGCCCAGCGCGGGTTGTGGAATTCCGCCGTTCCTCGACCGGCCAGCATTTCGCGGCGGTAGCCCGTGACGATGCCGATGTCCTGGATGCCGGCGGCCCGCAGGGCGTCGATCTGTCGGTCCAGCAGTGCGCGGCCCTGGAATTCGACCAGGCACTTGGGGCGGTCGTCGGTCATGCGCCGCATGCGGCTGCCGCGTCCAGCGGCCAGGATGATGGCTTTCATAGGAACAGATCCCGGATTCTTTGTCTGTCGATGGGGTCGAAGGGGACGGGCTCACGTTCAGGATGCCACATCCAGGCTTCCCAGGGGTGACGGGTGCTCCGCATGGCCTCGATCGTGCCGTCCGGCGCCCGCGCCAGCACGTCGAAGCCTTCTGGGCAGGCCTGCGGCGCACAGGCATGAAAACTGTTCACGTCCTTGGCGATGACGCCGGTGACAGGGTGCCGGAGGGCGACGTGCCCCTGGATGGTCACCAGTGGGCATCCCGCGTGCACGGCCATGATTTGCATGCCACGGCACACGCCCAGCACGGGCAGCTCCGCTTCGCCGGCCCATGCCAGCAGGGCCCGTTCGGTCTCGTCGCGCAGGGGCGTGGCACCGATGTCATCCCCGCCGCTCAGGATCAGGCGGTTCACGCCCCAGGATTCGCAGTAGACGCGGATGCGATCCGGGCCCAGATTGGGCAGCGGCAACCAGGCTGCCTCCGGCAGCGTGGCCGCCAGGAACGCGGCCCAGTCCTGGGCGATGGCGTCCCTGGGCTCCGCGTAGTTCGGCGCCGAGGTGATGCGCATGGTCAGGCCGATACGGATCGGATCAGGCCGCTTCGACGGGGCGGAGGATTTTTCCCGCACAGTTCAGCTCCACGTGATGGGCGTTGGATATGCGGCGGTAGATCTGTTCTCCGACGCCGATGGCCGCGGGCAGGCCCAGTTCCGCGCAGCGTACGGCCATGTGGGAATTCGCGCCGCCGTACTGGGTCACCAGCGCACCGGGCGATTTGGTGAAGATCCAGTCGAAGCCGGGATCCGCGTTTTCGATACAGACGACCCGGCCCTGGATCTGGATGGTGGAAGGCGTGTTGGCGCTCAATCGCACCACGGCGCCCGTCGCCTGTCCGAGCCCGATGAAGTTGGGTACGCTGCGGTTCAGCGTGGCGACGTGGATGTCGCGGCCACCGAAGAGGATGTGGCTCAGGCGCAGGGCGTGGGCGGCGTCCATCGAGCGCCGCGCCCGGTCCGCCAGATCGAGATAGTGGCGGTCCATATCGTCCATGATGGCCTGATGCCGCGACGCGCGGACCGAATCCCAATCCAGGAAGGACAGGTCGTCCCGGGACAGGCCGTGGGATGCGCCCCATCGGATGATCGCGGAAAGCGCGTCGGACAGGCAGCGGGTGAAGATGAATTTGGTCCGCTCGCGGGCGGCGATCGCCTTGGCGGCGTGCGCGAGCAGGATCCGGGTGTCGATCCCGACGAATCCGGTGTCGGACAGCAAGGCGTCGATGGCCTGGGTTTCCTGGTCCGTGGGGGTAAAGGCATCCACCGCCGGCGCAGGGGCGCCGGGATCCATATCCGTGAACAGGTCGTCACGCTCGTCGTAGCGCAACGAGGTGATCTCGTAGGTACCGGGTCGCAAATGGCCGTAGCGGCGGAAGAATTCCGCCCGGGCCAGGGTGCCGGTACCGGCGGCCTGATAGTCTGTCAGCAGGTCGCGGGTCACCGTGTGGATGCCGCGCTTGAACCCGGCCAGCCGGTCCGGAGCCAGGGCTCGGCGCTGGACGGCGGATCGCAACAGGGTCTCGGCGATGAACGCGTGGCGGGCGGCGACCGCGAAAGGCAGCGTGCCGGATTCCTTGCAGCGGTCCAGCAGGTGCGCCGCCCAGTCCAGGTCGGGCCCTTCGGGGCGCTGCCGGGAGAGCATCTCGTCCAGATGGCCGGCATCCCGCAGCGCCTGATCCAGCGTATTGTCCGGGCCAGGATGCAGGCTGTCGAGCGTGAGCCGGCGCAAGGATTCACGGTACCCGGCCAGGCCGTCGGGCGGCAGCAGGCCGGGATAGCGGTCTGGAAATACCGTATCGAAGCAGAAATCCAGGCAGGTCGGGACGATCTCGAATTCGACCTTGTCGTGGAATTCGGGGTGGTCTTCCAGACGCCGCAGCCAGGCATCCACCAGCCGGTTGCCGATATCGTCCGGCAGGGCAGCCGGAAGGAACGAGTTGAAGCTGTTGCGGACGTCGATGTAGGGATGGTGGTTGATCGTGACCATCAGTTCGACGGCCCCCGTGTCCCGATAGCCCATCCGGGCGCGTGCCCGGCCCCAGACCCGTTCCGTGATCAAGTGCCGGTACAGGGACGCGGCCAGCGGACGCGGAGCGGTGCCGATGATCTCGGCCGGGTTCCAGTCCGGCATGACGGCCAGGATGGTGCGTGCACCCAGGATCCCCGGCCGGGGCAGGGAGACCTGTTCGATGAACCGCTCGGCCTGGGCCAGCTGGCGGTGGACCCGGCGCTCCGTGACGGGGTGCCAGTTGCGGGCGAGGGCGATGCGGCGGACCTGGAACAGGTGCGCCACTCCTCGGCTGTCCAGGCCGAACTCGATGTCCAGCGCGGCGCAATGGCAGATCCGTTCCAGTTCGCGCGCGAGCCGCAGGATGGCCGCGATGCGGTCCGAACGGATCAGGTGCTCAGGGCATTCCCGGTGGACGTACAGACTCTTGTGGACGCCGTTTCCGCTGGTCACGGCGTCGGTGCGCCCGGTTTCGTCGTCGTAGTCGATGCAGAAGTACGGCGCGCCGTGCACCATGTCGTAGGTCATGACCACGCCGCTGACTGCGATGTCGCGGGCCATGGCCTGGACCAGAACCTGGTCCTTGGGGTTGCCGGTCATGGAGCGCACGACCTGCCGGATCGCCGCATCCAGGGTGTCCTGGTCGGAAGCGGCCACGTCCAGGATGCTGAGGAACGCGCCGGCCATGGAGGACGTGGCCGCGTCCTCCGAGAGGGCGCTCGATCGCACCGCGACGGTCCGGCCGCCGAACTTCGCCTGGATGGCGGCCAGCACCCGTTCCGGTCCGGCTTGCCATTGGTCGCAGGAGAAATGCATGGATTCGCCGATGAGGCCCGACCGGACGCGGCCCGCCAGATGATGCAGGGTCTCGGCCTTGGTGCCGAACGCGAATGCGGAATCCATCGAGGTGTCGTCAGCCATGTTCATGTTCAGGCAAGCTCAGGATGGCCAGGTGCTTCAGGACGGGGTGGATCACGAAGTAGGTTGCGCCCTCGTCCCGTTTCTGAGGACGCGGCGGTGCGAATGACCCGACGGTGGCGTAATCGTGCAGCAGCCGGACCAGCGTGTCGGCCCGGATCGAAGCGTCGTACACCTGGTCGATGTCGATGTTCCGGTCGGGCGCGGGGTAGCTCCGGCAGGCCAGGATGCCGCCGGTATCGATCTGGGCATCCAGAAAGATCGCGGTCACCGCGGGCGGCTCGCCGTTCAGCAGGGCATAGTAGATCGTGGTGCTGCCTCGATAATCGGGTATGTGGCCCGCGTGCATGTGGAGAAACCGGGCGCCCGAGTCCAGCGCCTCGGACGATACGATCTGGCCGCCCGCGCCGGAGTAGATCAGCGTATCGGGCCGCAGCCGCCGGAGGGCTTCCAGCGCGGGCGCGTCGTTGATGCTGGATGCCTCGATCGTCTCGGTGCGGATTCCGGCCCGCCGGCAGGTGGCGGGGACGGATTCGTCCGGATTCACAAGCGGAATGCCTTGCCAGTGCCTTGGGGGAGAAGACGCTGCCGGAGGCTCGGCGCCATGATCTCCCAGCAGCAGAACGAATGCCGGATGCAGGCCGCTGGCCGCCAGCACCTGAATGTAGGCCCGGGATCTGGTGGTGGGGGCGGCCGCCAGGCCGATGCCCTGCAGCACGATAGGGGCAGCTCGCGGTTCCAGGGGAATGGGCGGGATGGCTTGCCTTGGCTGAGCCGGTGCACGGGCGGCGACCCGGTCCACCAGATTGCGTTCCTGCTCCAGGAGGGTCCGCAGGCGTGCGCCGCCCGATCGGGCGGCCATGGGGGCCATGCCGTCCGACGTCAGCGTGTCGATGCATTTCAGCAGGCCGTTGAGATAGCGCAGATCGGCGGTCGAGGCCGCCGCCCGCCCCAGGACTTCGGCCAGCAGGAGATAGCGTTCCAGGCCGTGGTAGCGGGTCGGATCGATCGGCTTCCAGGCCTCTGTATAGTCGTCGTGCAGCCGCTTGGACACTTCGAAGCGTTGCAGGATGCGGTCCAGTGTCATGCGATCGGTGGACGGTGGCGGGGACGACGCGTCCATCGCGGTGTTCAGCCGCCGCAGGGTCCGGACGATGGGTGCCGGGTCTTCCGCGGCTTCGGGGGCGTCTTGGCGCACGCCGCATGCGGCCAGGGCCGCGGCCCTTTGGCGGCGCCAGGCGAGCAGGAACGCCTGGCCTCCGAACCGGGTGTAGAAATAGGTATTCCTGTTTTCCAGCAGATCGCCCGAGGCGTAGGGGTAGGGTGCGCCTGTCATGCGGGGGCATCCATGTCCAGGCCGGCCTGTTTCAGCGCCTGTGCCGCCAGAGCGGGAATGTCCGGTGCATCGCTGGATGAATCGATCACCAGATCCGATTCCAATGGCCGTTCGAAGGGAATGTGTACGCCCACCACGTCGAGAATCCTGCCCGCGTCGGCGGCGGCGTACAGGCCCTTGACGTCGCGTCGGCGCAGGGCCTCCATCGGCGCGTCCATGAAGATTTCGAAGTAGCGGCTGAACCGGGTCCGATTGTCCCGCCGCATGTCGGCGAAGATCGACAGGATGCAGCAGACCACGTGGATGCCTTGTCGATCCAGCATTTCACATAGGGCTGTGATGCGTTCCGCATTGATTCGGCGACCCTCGACCGTATAGGGATCGGTGCCCTGATCAAAGGCAAAGACCTGTCGCAGCGTGTCTCCGTCCAGCAGCACCGTGTTGGGGTGCCGCGCCCGGAGTTGGCGAGCCATTTCGCTGCCCAGTGTGGTTTTGCCCGAGCCGGAAAGCCCGATCAGCCAGATCACCATGCGCCAACCCCTCCAGAACAGCAGCAGATCATATGGATATCCGGGAGGAGCGTCAATCGCCGGTGGGAGACCGCAAGGCGGCCAGCAGGGGCAGGAGGTCGGCGATCAGGCGATCCTTGCAAATGGCGTACAGCGCGCGATCGGGGCCGAGCGAGCGATGGAGATCCCTGAAAGCGTCCGGCAGATAGTCGTAGGAACAGATCAGGACGGGGACATCGCTTTCGAGCAGGGCCTCGGGGGCTTCGACGACGCGGCCCGCCAGATCCCGGCCCTGCGCTTCGGGGTCGGGATCGGTGATCGCGCGAATGTCGCCGTTTGCCGCATGCCCGTGCGCCAGGAAGTCGCGTGCCAGTTTCCTGGCGCCGTACAGCATGAGCGGGCCTGCGTAACGGACTGGCTCCGAGGTCCGCAGGTCCACCAGGGTCTCGAACCTGACGAATGCCGCGTCCTCCGTTGCGCCGCCGTGGCCGGAATGGTCCGCGTGGAGCCTCGAGTCCCTCAGAGAGAGAATGTCGTCCGGGAGCGCGATGCCATCGGATTCCGATGCCTGCGACAGATGATCGAGGATGTGCCGGCCGCGATACTCCCACCAGTGGGCCATCCGCGCCTTCAGGGGAACGGACAGGGCCTTGCGTTTCGTGAGCGCATGGAAATGGCGCAGGGCCATCGGATAATAATACGAGGGCATGAAATCCGCCCGTGCATAGCTGTCCGCGATGAGCAGCAGAACCTCGTCGTTTTCCGGATGCTTCGCGGCGAACGCCAGGAACGCCATGTTGGCGGGCCGTGCACTGGCCAGTTGTGCGGCCATATGCGTTTTCAGCGTGATGTCCGGACGGGTTTCCGGATCGAGGCGGTGACATGGCCAGTCCGGGCGTATCTTTCCCCGGAGGATGTCGTCGATGCTGTCGGCAAGAAAGGCAATGGATGAGCCCGGGTTGTGGACGCCCGCCTGGCGGCAGCGGTCCATGCGTTCGGACAGGGGAATGATGGGCCGGGCGTGATCGAGATGGGACCGCAGTTCGTCGATCAGCCGGGTTGCCGGGCAGGTGACGACGGTCGGATCGTCCGAGGCCACAGGCTCGTCCTCGGGATGGCACAGGAATGTCGGACGGCCCGTGGCCAGGCCGAACAGGTGCAGCTTGTAGGCGCGGTGGCAGACCATGGCTGTTGCCGCCGCGTAGTCCGGGATGTAGGACTCGGCGTCGCTGAAGTGGAAATTCCCGTAGAGGGACCCCAGTTCGCGGCAGGCCGCCACGATGGGGTGGCCCCGGTCGGACATGATCGGCCGGAAGACGATCCGGTGTTCCGGGAAGTGGTCCAACAGGCGTTTCAGGGTCGGCACGATCAGCCTCAAGGATCCGGGGTTTTCCAGGCTCAGGCTTGAAAGGTGGTATGCGATGGCGCGCGGCCGCTTGGTCTCCTGGAGAGTGACTTCGTGGATGAACTCATCCAGCTTCGGGAAACCGAAGGGGATTTCGCAGACGTGATTCAGGGCATGGTTGCGAAGCGCGCGGGGGAAAAGGCCTTCGAAGCAGGCCGGGTCTGACGGGGCCTGGCGCATGAGCCCCAGGACGTAGTCGAAGCAGTAGCCGCCGCCATAGCCGATCACGGTTTTGCGCAGAGGGATGTCGACGCCGTGAGGCAGGCCGATCTTGACGACGTTTTCCGGGAATTCGCCATAGATGTCCTGATTGGACTCGGGGAAGATCACCGCATCGAGGCGGTCCAGCAGGTCGAATTCCCGATCGGAATAGAAAATCAGCCGGTGCCCGGCCAGCGCCTGTTCATACCAGGCCCGGTTTTCTTCGAATTCCCGGTGTTTCGTGATGGCGAACGCGTCTATTTTTTCACGATGATCCGCCAGTCCGCGCAATAGGGGTACGAGCTGATTGCTGATGGCGCTGCGGGCGATGCGGATGCCTATCCTGGCCCTTGGCCGGCCGCCGGGCGCGGCATGCCATGCGCTGACCTGATGCGTCAGGGAAATCGCTTCCATTGCCTGATCTGTTCCGTGTTGTCCCATTCCAAGGCCATCCATGCCGCGTCGAGGCAGGCGAGTGGGCATGGAAAGTGAAGGGTTCGAGTGCCTGTTCATGGAATTGCGGCGCGGCCTGGTTCCTTATACTCTCTGGGAGCAGGCGCCGGGCTGGTTCCGTCCATGTCTTTCTTCTGCCGGGCGGCATTCGCGTTCGCAATGGCAGCGCCGATTCAAAGGATCTTACCGTGAAAGCAGTCATCCTGGCCGGGGGGCTGGGCACCCGCATCTCCGAGGAAACGCACCTGAAGCCCAAGCCGATGGTGGAGATCGGGGGCAAGCCTATTTTGTGGCATATCCTGAAGATGTACTCGCACCATGGCATCCAGGACTTCGTGATCTGCTGCGGGTACAAGGGCTATGTGATCAAGGAGTACTTCGCCAATTATTTCCTGCACATGTCGGACGTGACCTTCGACATGGGCACCAATCGCATGGAGGTGCACCAGCGGCATGCCGAGCCCTGGCGGGTGACGCTGGTCGACACGGGCGAGACGACGTTGACGGGCGGGCGCCTGAGGCGGGTGCGCGACTATGTGAAGGATGAGGATGCCTTCTGCTTCACCTATGGGGACGGCGTCAGCGATGTGGACATTGGCGCCTCGGTCCGGTTCCACCAGCGGCATGGCCGCCTGGCGACGGTGACGGCGGTGCAGCCGCCGGGGCGGTACGGCGCGCTCGATCTCGATGGCGAGCGGGTGGCGGGCTTCACGGAAAAACCTCGCGGTGACGGGGGGCTGATCAATGGCGGTTTTTTCGTGCTGTCGCCCGCGTGCCTGGACAGGATCGAGGGAGATCAGACCAGTTGGGAAGGCGAGCCGCTGGCTTCGCTCGCGCGGGAGGGTCAACTGATGGCCTATGAGCATGATGGCTTCTGGCAGCCCATGGACACCTTGCGGGAAAAGAACCTGCTCGAAGATCTGTGGGTGTCGGGCCGGGCGCCGTGGAAGACCTGGGCGTGATGGGTACGGACGATAGTGCCCCGGCCAATCCCGATCCCGCCTTCTGGCGGGGCAGGCGGGTGCTGCTGACCGGCCAGACTGGTTTCAAGGGCGGCTGGCTGGCGCTGTGGCTGCACCGGCTGGGGGCGCGGGTGACAGGCATCGCGCTGCCGCCGGCCGGCGCACCGAACCTGTACACGCTGGCGCGCGTGGGCGAGCTGTGCGACAGTCATTTCATCGACATCCGCGATGCGCGGGCCGTGGCCGACCGGGTGCGTCGATCCGAGCCCGAAATCGTCTTTCACCTGGCCGCGCAGGCGCTGGTGCGCGCCGGCTACGAGGATCCGTTGGCGACCTATGCCACCAACGTCATGGGCACCGTCCACGTGCTCGATGCGCTGCGCGGCCTGGAGAGCGTGCGGGCCGCCGTGATGGTGACCACCGACAAGGTCTACCGCAACCTGGAGCAGGCCTGGCCCTATCGCGAGGATGATGCGCTGGGCGGGCATGATCCCTACAGCGCCAGCAAGGCGGCCAGCGAACTGGCGATCGCCAGCTACCGCGACGCCTGGCTGTGCGCCCAGGGCGTGGCGGTGGCCTCGGCGCGGGCGGGCAATGTCATTGGCGGGGGCGACTGGGCGGCCGACCGCCTGATTCCCGATGCCGTGCGCTGCTGGCAGGCGGGCCGGCCCCTGCCGATCCGGCGCCCGCGGGCGATCCGGCCCTGGCAGCATGTGCTCGAGCCGCTCGGGGCCTATCTGCGCCTGGCCGAGACCCTGCATGCGCGGCCAGCGCTGGCCGGTGCCTACAACTTCGGCCCGCAGACGCACGAGGCCGCCACGGTGCGCCAGGTGATCGAGCAGGCCCGGCGGGCCTATGGGCATGGAGACGTTCTGTGGGGCGACGGCACCGAAGGGCCGCACGAAGCCGGCTGGCTGGCCCTGGAGATTGCGCGGGCGCGCACGGCGCTGGGCGTGCGGCCGCGCTGGGGGCTGGATGCCTCGATCGACAGGACGATGGCCTGGTATCGCCGCCAGCATGAGGGCGCGCACGCCCGCGCGCTGTGCGAGGCCGACATCCAGGCCTTCGAGGCGGCGGGATCATGAGCCGCTTCACCGTCATTGAGACCGGCGTCGCGGGTTTGCGCATCGTTGAACGCCAGCGCCTGGGCGATGAGCGGGGGTTCCTGTCGCGGCTGTTCTGTGCCGAGGAGCTGGCGCCCGCCGGATGGGACAAACCCATCGCCCAGATCAATCACACCTGGACCCAGAGACGGGGCACGGTGCGCGGCCTGCACTTCCAACGCCCGCCGCATGCCGAGATGAAACTCGTCACCTGCCTGCGCGGCGCGGTGTGGGACGTGGGCCTGGACCTGCGGGCCGGATCGCCCACGTTTCTGCACTGGGGCGCCGTGGAGCTGTCCGCCGACAATGGCCGCGCCCTGCTGATCCCGGAAGGGTTCGCGCACGGTTTCCAGGCGCTCACCGACGATTGCGAACTGCTGTACCTGCACTCCGTGCCCTATGCCGCCCAGGCCGAGGGGGGCTTGTCGGCCACCGATCCGGTGCTGGGCATCGGGTGGCCCTTGCCGATCGCCTTGCAGTCCGAGCGCGATTTGCGGCATCCCGGCCTGACCCCGGAATTTACCGGACTGGATTTGAACTCATGAATTGCCGTCATTGCGGCGCGCCGTTGCGCCATACGTTCCTGGACCTGGGCTTTGCGCCGCCTTCCAACGCCTACCTGAAGGCCGAGGACCTGAACCGGCCCGAAACCTGGTTTCCGCTGAAGATCCGCGTCTGCGACCAGTGCTGGCTGGTGCAGACCGAGGACCATGCGCGCGCCGACGAGCTGTTCAGCCCGGACTATGCCTACTTTTCCAGCACCTCCGGCGGGTGGCTGGAGCATGCGCGGCGCTACGCGCAGGCGATCACCGGGCGCCTGGGCCTGGGGGCCGGCAGCTTCGTGATCGAAGTCGCTTCCAACGATGGCTACCTGCTGAAGAATTTCGTCGCGGCCGGCATCCCTTGCCTGGGCATCGAGCCCACGGCCGGCACGGCGGCGGCGGCCGAGGCGATCGGCGTGCCGGTGCTGCGCGAGTTCTTCGGCGAGGCGCTGGGCCGCCGGCTGGCCGGCGAGGGCCGCCAGGCCGACCTGATCGCGGGCAACAACGTCTACGCGCACGTGCCCGACATCAACGACTTCACGCGCGGCCTGGCGGCGGCGCTCAAGCCCGAGGGCACGATCACGCTGGAGTTCCCGCATCTGCTGCGCCTGATCGAGAACAACCAGTTCGACACGGTCTATCACGAGCACTTCTCGTACCTGTCCCTCCATGCGGTGCGGCGGATCTTCGAGGCGGCCGGCCTGCGGATCTACGACGTCGAGGAGCTGCCCACGCACGGCGGCAGCGTGCGGGTCTACGGCTGCCATGCGGCCGCGGCCATGGCGCAGCGGCCCGAGGTCGAGCGCGTGCTGCGCCTGGAGGTCGAGGGCGGCCTGCTGGATCTGGCCACCTATCAGGCCTTCCAGGCGCGCGCCGACCGGGTCAAGGACGAGTTGCTGGGCTTTCTGCTGGAGCAAAAGCGCCTGGGCAAGACGGTGGCGGCCTACGGGGCCGCCGCCAAGGGCAATACCTTGCTGAATTACGCGGGTGTGAAACCCGACCTGCTGCCGTTCGTGTGCGATGCGGCGCCAGCCAAGCAGGGCAAGTACCTGCCGGGCAGCCACATTCCGATCCTGGCGCCTCGGGCGCTGGCCGAGCGGCGGCCGGACTACGTGCTGATTCTGCCGTGGAACATCGCGGCGGAGGTCCGGGCGCAGAACCGGCACCTGGCCGAGCAGGGGACGCGGTTCGTGACGGCGGTGCCGCGGCTGGAGGTCATGTGAAATCCCGTATCCATTACACCAAGCCGTCGATCACCGACCTGGAGGTGCGCTACGCCACCGATGCGGCCGCCAATGGCTGGGGGGATCGATGCTACGAATACATCGGGCGCTTCGAGCAGGCATTCAAGGAGCACCTGGGTACTGACTATGCTATTGCCACGTCGAGTTGCACGGGCGCCCTGCACCTGGGCATGGCGGCGCTGGGGATCGGGCCGGGTGACGAAGTCGTCATGGCCGACACCAACTGGATCGCCACCGCCTCTCCGATCGTGCATCTGGGCGCAACCCCGGTATTCGTGGATATCTTGCCCGATTCCTGGTGCGTGGATCCCGCAAGGGTCGAGGCGGCTATCACGCCGCGAACGAAGGCCATCGTGGCGGTGCATCTGTACGGCAATCTGTGCGACATGGATGCGCTGCTGGCGATTGGCGAGCGTCACGGCATTCCCGTCATCGAGGACGCCGCCGAGGCGATCGGCTCGGTTTATCACGGGAAGCGGGCAGGTACGATGGGACGTTTCGCCTCGTTTTCCTTTCACGGCTCCAAGACCATGACGACGGGGGAGGGCGGAATGTTCGTCACCCGGGATGCTGATCTGTACGAACGGGTCCTGACGCTGAGCAACCATGGTCGCGCCAGAGGGCAGACGAAGCAGTTCTGGCCGGATGCCGTGGGCTACAAATACAAGCTGTCCAATATTCAGGCGGCGATCGGCTGTGCTCAGATGGAGCGTATCGACGAACTGATCGGGCGCAAGCGGGAAATCCTGGCGGCTTACCGTGATGCGCTGGCCTCGCTGGACGGAGTGTCGATGAATCCGGAACCTGCGGACACCATCAACGGCGCCTGGATGCCGACGGTGGTGTTCGATGAGCGCACCGGCGTCACGCGAGAGAAACTGCAGGCTGCCCTGGCGGCCGAAAACGTGGATGCCCGGGTGTTTTTCTGGCCCTTGTCGGGCATGGAGATGTTCGAACCGGTACGGGAGAATCGCCATGCATGGAGCATACCGGGCAGGGCGATCAATTTGCCGTCCTATCATGACATCGACCGTGACGAGCAGGATCGCGTCGTTCGGGTGCTTGTGGATCTGCTTCGGTCCTCGGAGAGCCAGCCATGAATAAAATCCCATGCAATATATGCGGCAAGCGCTGGAACGCTTTTCTGGCCTTGAACGATGTGCCGCCCATCCAGAACAATTTCCAGGCCAGCCGAGAAAAGGCCGACGCGTTTCCCCGGACCTGGGTATCCTACGCTTGGTGCGGCGATTGCCAGCATATCAGCATCGTCAAGGAAAAGAACGTTTCCTTCGACCCGTCCTATAACAACGAGCAGACTGCCTCCGGCATCGCCAATGTCCATCATGAAAACGTGCTGAGCCATATCCGCGAGGCATGCCCGGACGTGGGGGCTCACATCGTGGAAATCGGCTGCGGCCGTGGTGAGTTGCTGCGCCTGCTCATGAATGCGGGCTATTGCGATGTGAAGGGCTACGACCCCACTGCATCGGATGACCTTGGTGGCGTGATCAGTGCGGAGCTGTGGGACAAGGACAGCGAAGATCGGGTCATCGACCTGCTGATATTGCGGCACACCCTGGAAGAGATCGAGGATGTAGACCGGTTCATGCGGAATATTGCGGATTCCGGCGTGGAGCGGATTTATTGCGAGATCACCAATGCCGCCGATCTGTACCTGGACAGGGATGTGTTCTCCCTCTATCCGGAATGTGCGAACCTGTTCTCCATTTCATCCATTTCAAGGCTTCTTGCCAGGTATGGATTTTCGGTCGTCAGGGTTTCCGATTTTTTCGGTGGCAAGTGGCTGGGGATCCATGGCGTCAGAACCACGGCGTCCGCGGCCGACTTCGATTGGCATGCGCTGATCGACCGGTATGCGGATGCCATCGATTCGCTCGAGCGCCCGGTCGTGCTGTGGGGAGGAGGCGGTCGCGGCGGCAATCTGCTGGCTTTTTGCAAGATCGATCTCGCTGCGGTGGAGAGCGTGGTGGATCAGAACGCCGCAAAGCAGGGGCTCTACATTCCTCCCGCAGGGCAAAGGGTTGTTGCGCCGGATCAGCTCGGCCGGATCCAGCCGAAAAGCATCGTCGTCGCAAGCCAGAAGTATATCGATGAGATCCGGCCCCATGTGCCGGAAGGCTGCGCCGTGATCTCTCTTGCCGATCTGATCGAAGCGTCCTGAGGTTTTTTGTTTATTCCATCCTGATGCGAGGGATATATGTCGTTTGATGAAGAAGTGAAGCTGCGGATTGCGGGATATTCCTCCGATGATGCCTTGCGGCAGGCGTCCCGCGGGTTCGTGGAGCAGTCGGTGCGCGCCAAGTATATGTACAATTTTTCCTGGCTCTCCCGGCCGGTCATACAGTACCCGCAGGACGTGATGGCGATGCAGGAGCTCATCTGGCGGGTCAGGCCGGACCTGATCATCGAGACCGGGATCGCGCATGGCGGCTCCCTGATCTTCAGCGCGTCCATGCTGGCGCTGCTGGATATGTGCGATGCCATCGAAGAGCGGACCGCCTTCGACCCGAGAGAGTCGCGGCGCCGGGTGCTGGGCATCGATGTGGATATCCGTGCCCATAATCGCGCGGCGATCGAGGCGCATCCACTGGCTTCCAGAATCCAGATGATCCAGGGATCCAGCGTTGAGGAATCCGTCCTCGACCAGGTGCGCGGGATTGCCGCGCAGCATCAGCGCGTCCTGGTCTGCCTCGACAGCAATCACACCCATGACCATGTGCTCGCCGAACTGAACGCCTATGCGCCGCTGGTCAGCAGAGGCAGCTACTGCGTCGTCTTCGACACCATCGTCGATGATCTGCCGGCCAGCATGTTTCCTGACCGCCCCTGGGGGCCCGGGGACAATCCGAAGACCGCGATGCGGAAATATCTGGAGACCCATGGGGAATTCGAAATCGATGAGGAACTCCAGAATAAATTGATGATCACGGTGGCGCCTGAAGGGTTTCTGAAAAGAGTGCGATAGCGTTTTGCAATCCTCTTGATCAGGTGGCTGTACGAATTCCTGTGTCGGACCTGCCGGTGGCCTATGTTGGAACCCCCCCTAGCATCATCCTGTGCGGATCGCGATGAGTTCGCGCGTGCGCTGGCGTTGACCCGTTCCGGACCGACCGATGAAACGGGCATCTGGCAGCCCTGGGCCTATTTCAGGCTGGGCATGTACGCCACGGTCGCCGCGCTGCCGATACGGCCCGCCGATCCGCGGTACATCGAACGGCACCTGCTGCCGTCCGTGATTTCGATGGCCGCCTGCGGCCAGGACGCGCGCGTCGAGGAACTGCTGGCCTCGGTTCCCTGGAACGATGTCTCGAAGACGCTGCGTCTTTCCATCGCCAAGCATCTCTCGTTTTATTTGCCCCGCGAATCCCTGGCCCTGGCCGGGGACGCGCTGAGCGAACTGCCGCCGACCTTGCGCATCCTGCTGCTGCAGCGGGCGGGGCGCATGGACGAGGCCAGAACCGTGCTGGACGCGGCGTTCGCGGAGGGGGCGGCCGGCCGGTATCCCGAGCTTTACCTGTACAGGATGGCGCTGGACGTCGTCCCGACGGCGCAGCAGGCCGATCTGCTCAGCCGGTTGCTTGGGGCCTATGGCATGCCCCCCCTGGCGCCGCTCGATGCCGCCCTGCCGCTCAATCCCTGCAATGTCGGGGTGCCGGCCGCGCTGCCCGGCCGGCATGGGCCGCTCGTCACGATCCTGATGACGTCCTTCAACACGGGCGCCCGGCTTTCCGCCGCGATCGAGTCCGCCTTGCGCCAGACCTACGAAGACCTGGAGGTCATCGTCGTGGACGATGCCAGCGGCGACGATACGCCTGACGTGATACAGGCATGGGCGGATCGGGATCCCCGCGTGCGCATGATCCGGTTGCGGAACAACGTCGGCACCTACCTGGCGAAAAGCATCGGCTTGCATCATGCACGCGGGGAATTCGTCACATGCCTGGATTCGGACGACTGGTCCCACCCCCTCAAGCTCGAATTGCAGGTGGCGCCCCTGTTGCAGGACGAAACCCTGATCGCCACGACCTCCTGCGCCGTGCGGATCCATGACGATGGTTCGATCAATACCAGCAGCCACGCCGATCTGGTCCATTTCAATTATTCTTCCCTGCTGTTCCGAAGGGACAGGGTGTTGCGGGAAACCGGCGCCTGGGATTGCGGCGTGCGCATGGGCGCCGATACCGAATTTTTCTGGCGGCTTCGGCTGGTTTACGGGCCGAAGTCGATCCGGCAGGTCCGGGAGCCGCTTTCCCTGCTCTCCTATCGCAAGGGGACGCTGACGACCACCCAGGACGGCGTCGGTTTCCGGGGCGGGCGCTTTCCGCCCGCGCGACTGGCGTACACGGAGTCTTTCAATGCCTGGCACATCGATTGCCTGCGCAACGGCCGGATGCCGGTGGGCGGCGCGGATCCGGCGTTCTGGATCGACAGCCGGCCCTTCGAGGCGCCGGAGGCGATGCGCGTCGATGCCGCGCGGGCGGGCCGCGCGTTGCAGGAATCGGGCCTGGCGTCCAGGTGAACGTGTGATGGAGTCGAATATGAGGAACGTCGTTTTCGTGGTGGCCGCATGCTAGTCGATCGGGGCTGCCGGCTTTGTGTGGGCATTCCGGTATACAACGAGGCGGAATACCTGCCCCGGATGCTGGATTCCCTGAAGGCGCAGACCTATGACGAGGTGACGTACCTGGTCTGCGACAACCACTCGACGGACGGCAGCTGGGATCTGATCCAGGATCGTTGCGCGGGCGATGAGCGGTTCGCGCTGCACCGGCATGCGGAAAATATCGGCGCGGCGAAGAACAGTGAATTCCTGTTCAGGAATTCCACGAGCGAGTATTTCATGTGGCTCGGCGCACACGACCTCATATCCCCCGGGCTGCTGGAGAAATCCGTACGATGCCTGGACGAGGATCCCGGTGTCGCCCTGGCCGCGGGGCGGCCATTCCGGTTCGTCGGCGACTCGGAGCCCGCCTTCATGCCGGAGGCCGTCTACGACTTCAGCCGGAGGCGCGTGGAAAGGTATCTGCAGTCCGTCAGGTTGCTGGCCAACTGCACGATGTTCTATTCCGTGTTCCGGAGAAGCAGCCTGGACGACCTGGAGTTCAGGCACGTCAGGGGCCTGGACCACGTGATGCTGAGCCGCCTGCTCTGGCATGGCGAGGCGCGCTTCCTCGAGGATGAAATCTATTTCCGAAGGTATTTCGACGGTGCGCGGCCGATGGATTATTCGCAGCGGATCACGGGAAACCGGGAAGTATTGACGATGCACGATCTCGTCGTCTACTACCTGGACGATCTGCGAAAGCTGTATCGAGGCGACGCCAGGATCCTGCGGCATCTCGAAAGCCTGGTCATCGGCATCCTGGCGGATCGCTATACCCTCCAGTCCCTGCATGCCCAGGATGACAGGGAATATTGGATGAACCATTCTTGATCCTGATCCGGCGCGCAGCCGTACGAGGATGCTACCGCAATGCTATTGTCCATAATCATCGTCGCATACAACAACGAGGACTACATCGAGCAGGCGATCGCCAGCTGTGCGTGTTTCGATGATCCCGATTGCGAGGTGCTCGTCGCCCACAACCGGTCGACGGATCGCACGGGCGAGGTCGTCCGTGAATTGATGGATGGGCGGGGATGGCCGCTCAGGCTCATCTCGAACGACGAGAACGTGGGGCCCGGGGAAGCGCGCAACATCGGCATGCGGCAGGCGTCCGGCGACTACTTCATGTTCCTGGATGGCGACGACTGGTTCGAGCCCGGCGCGATCCGGCGGGTGATGGATCGCCTGCGCCAGTGGCGCCCCGATCTGCTGATGTTCAATCATCAGCGCGCCCTGGCGGATGGCAGGAGGATACCGAACATCCCGAACCGGTACGTCGATTTGCGCGGCGAGCCCGCGGACCTGACCGATCCGGCCGTCAGGAAGGGGGCCATCCGGAACCTGCACATCTCGTGGAACAAGGCCTATGGCAGGCGGTTCGTGGAAAAGCACGGGCTCGAATTCCCCAGGCTCGTCTATCATGAGGACCTGCTGTGGAGCATCAAGGCGATGGTGTGCGCGGGCTCCTTCCATTTCATGCCGGACATCGTCTACAACTACCGGCAGCATCCGCAATCGAGCATCAATACCAGGAACGAAGGCCATTTCGCGGTGATCCACGAGTGCCGGCGGCTCAAGGACTTCCTGGGCGAGCATGATGACTATCGTCGCTGGTATGGCATGCAACTGTACGGATATGCGCAATCGGCGCTGTATGGCGTGATCAATACCAGGTACCGCATACCGGAGCCCAGGGAAGAGGCCTATCTCCGGGAAATGGTGGTCCTCCTGAGGGAATTCCGGTCCCTGCTGGGGATATGGAAGCCCGATCTGTTGTTCTATGCCGCCATGACGGGGCGCAGGGATGCCTATTTTCGCGCGGCGGCGTGGGCGGCCCGGATGAAACGGATGGGGAAGATCGCGTTCGATTTCAAAATGAAGTTCGTCCGGCCGTAGCACGGCGTTCCAGCGGACGGAAGACCGGCTTCGTTCCGGATGGGTATATTGCTGCAATGCTGCTGTCTATCATCATCGTTTCTTTCAATGGCGAGCGCTACATCGAGCAGGCGGTGTCGAGCTGTCTGTGCCTGGCCGGGACGGGCCACGAGATCATCGTGGTCGACAATGGCTCGACGGACCGGAGCCTGGAACTGGTCCGTCGCATGGCGGCGGAATGCGGATCGGCGTTCAGGATCGTCGAGAACCGTGAAAACCTGGGCCCCGGAGAGGCAAGAAACATCGGGCTGGCGCATGCTTCCGGGAAATACTGCATGTTCCTCGATGGCGACGACTGGTTCGAGCCGGAAGCCATCCCGATGATCGTGAGCCGCCTGAGGGAATGGGAACCGGATGTCCTGATGTTCAATCATCAGCAGGTGTGGCCGGATGGCAGGAAGATACCCAATGTGCCCAACCGGTATGTCGACCTGGGCGACCGGTGGGTGGACCTGACCGATCCGGCCGTCAGGAAAGGCGCCATCAGGAACCTGCACGTTCCCTGGAACAAGGTCTACAGGATGGACTTCATCAGGGACCGCGGGCTGCTGTTTCCCCGCCAGACCTATTACGAGGACATGGTGTGGAGCATCCGTGCGACGGTCGAGGCCGGCGCCTTCTATTACATACCCGATGTCCTGCATAACTACAGGCGGCACTCCCAGTCCAGCCTGCATACGACGCATGACGGCCATTTCAACATCATCCGCGAATGCCGACGCGTCGAGACCCTGCTGAAGGACCATGCGGATTACCGCCGATGGTATGGCCCCAAGCTCTACGGGTACGTACGATCGACCTTGTTCGGCGTCATCAATACCGGATCGCGGATACCGAAGGCCAGGGAAGGGGACTACCTGAAAGAAGTGGCGGGACTGTTGAAGGCCTTCCGCCGCATGCTGGGGCTATGGGGGCCGGATCCGCTGCTGCTGGCCGCCGCCACCGGGAACAGCGGGATATATTCCGCGGTGTCCAGGTGGGCGGTCAAGGTCAATCGCTGGAAGGGGCGGGCGTATCGGCTGAAGAGGAAAGCGTTCGGGTGACGCCTTGCGCCTCGCATCCGAGGCGCTTCAGTATTTCCTGCCTGACCCGCTCCGAATTCATCGAGTCGCTGTATTTGAAGAATATCTTTCTGGCAGTGTCGCGCTGTTGGCGGGCGGGTCCGCCATCCTGGCGCAATGCCTCGTCGATGCTCCCGACCAGGGTTTCGAAATCCTGGGCGATGGGTCCGGGGAAGACCAGATCCATGTCGTAGAGCAGTCCATCCTCGTGAGCCTTGTAGTGCTCGATGTCGTAGCCGAAGCAGATGACGGGCTTGTCAAGATAGAGGGCTTCGATATAGACGCTGGAGTAGTCCGTGACGAGCAGGTCGCATTCTCTCGCAAGGGCCGAGAATTCCGGGACGGCCGTCTGCGACATGTCGAATATGGATACGTCGTCCACGTACTCGTCCATGTTGAAATAATTGGCGCTGTTCCTGAAGTAGTGCGGGCGATAGCCCAGAACGGCGTCATGCGAATGCAAGACGGATTTCAGTCGCGCGATTTCCTCGGGTGAAAACCGATAATAATGAGCGCCGTCGCTGATCGCCGTCTGGCGGTAGGTCGGAGCATAGACCACCAGTCTCTTTCCTTGGCGCTTTGCGCGGATCAGGCGCAGCGAATCCTGGATATAGGGTGGGAGCCGTTCCTCCGCCTGCGCCAGGAAGTCGTTGCGCGGCAGGCCGGTGGTCCAGACCTGGCGGTAGTTCAGCGGGTAGAACATGGCGGCCATGGCATAGCTGTCGATATCCGACGATGCGATGAGGCCGGCATATCCCAGTCTTTCCCGGGTGCGGTATTTGATGCGGTCGGTGTGACGGGATGCGGCGTCGTTGGCCGCGTAAAGCAGGCGTTTCAGCGGTATGCCATGCCACAGGTTGACCACGATCCTGTTGCGCATGGCAAGCTTCAGGATGCTGAACCGCCCATTCGGCCAGCGCAGCGAATAGTCCATGGAGACCGAGTGCGTCAAGAAAACGACCTTGCAGCGGGCAAGCCACAGCAGGCCGCGCGGCGTGCCATGCCTGAGCACCCTGCATCGGATGGCATCCTCGATGCGCAGGTCCGGGGTCTTGCCGCGATAAAAGACGATCTTGTGTATGCCGGGGTCCCGCTTGACCAGTTCGAACATCGCACGCTGGTTTTCGATGAAGCGGCCGGTATGCAGGTGATGGGTCGAGAAGGCCCAGCAATCGGCCCGCTTGGGGGTCATCCGGTCGATGAGCCGCCATAAGGGATGCAGTAGAAAGAAAAGAAGCCGCGCCATGTGCCCGAATCCCCCCGCTCAGTCGAAGCGGTCAATGATGGAAGAAATGAGGTCGAGCGCCTGCTTGAGTTCTCCCACGTGGGTCTGGTCCAGTATTTTCAGCGTTTTCCGGATGTGCGTGCTGGAAATGCCTTCGGTGCGCGGCAGGTAGACCACCTCGCAATGCGCCTTCAGTTCGTCGAACTTGCCCGCCCAGTCGTTGCCCATCCCGAAGATCGAAACCTCGTGCCGCCTGATGTCGTCGACTTTCTGCTCCCAGCAGGTTTCCGGGATGGCCAGGTCGACGCAGGCCAGGGCGCGCACGATCTCGATCCGATCCGCGAACGGAACCACCGTCTTCTTGCCCTTGAGATGATTGAACTCATCGGTGGACACGCCGACGACCAGGCGATCTCCCAGGGCGCTCAAGCGCTGCAGCAGGCGCAGATGGCCGATGTGGAAAAGATCGAAGGTGCCGTAGGTCAGGATGGTTTTCATGGCGGATCCGGGGCTGTTCAGGACAGGGCTTCGATCATGTCCGGGGCGAAGACGGGGATGCCCCGTTGCCGGGCCACCGCGTCTCTTTCGCGAAACGAGTCGTCGATGAAAATGGCCGGCAGCAGGTCAATGTGATCCGACTTCGGCCCGCCGTCGGTGATGTGGATGATGCGATCGAAGACCGCCTCCAGGCGGGCGCGACGCAAGGTCTCGCGCGGATCGTCCGCGTGCCGCGTCAGCAGCGTGATCGTGCAGCCGTCATCGATGGCCTTGTACAGGAAGGCCAGCAGCGCGGTGTTGACCCGCCTCCGGATGAGCAGGCAGTCGTCCAGATCGACGTAGACGTGCTTGAATTCGAGTCCGATCCGGAACCGGTTTTCCAGCGCGCGGTCCAGTTCGATCGGGTAGTCGTTGGCGGCGATCGAGACTGGCCAGTCGAAGGCGTCGAATGCGCTCAGCAGCGGCAGGTTGACGCCGATGCCGCGCTGCAGGGCCGACGATCCCGCGAAGCGGGCGGCGACTTCCAGCAGGCGGGGCTGTCCGTTGTCATCCTGCCTGGCCTGGAAGAACCATGCTCCTCGCGGCCGTAACCGCCGATTGATGGCCGCGGCCCAGTCCGCGAACAGTTCGGTGAAATCGGCGCTGGGCGAGGTATTGACGCTGATGCCGTTGCTGACGCGGTCGCGCCCCCGGGCCGCGTGAAACAGCAGCGCGCCGTGGCGATCCGAGAAGCAGTCGATGGTCCATTCCCGGCCCGGCAGGTATTCCAGGATCAGCATCTCCCGGCCGGCATGCCGGGCCAGCAGCGCGGCGGCGTCCTCGGCGTCGTCGGCACGGGCCGCGTGGCGCGATCCGTAGCCCCGGTCGGGCTTGATGAAGACCGGGTAGGCGGGAACGGCCGCCAGGCCGCGATAGCGCGCCGGTACGGGGACCAGGCCATCCAGCGCGTCGTAGGTCAGGGTCTTGGAGGCGCAGACGCGGGTGGTTTCCGGCGGGCTGCCGATCACGCGCACGTCCAGGCGTCCCGCCAGGTTTTGCAGCGTTTCGGCCACCGCGTCCATCGTCGGGTAGAGAGCGTCGATCCGATGCGACCGGACGATTTCGGCCAGGCGCCGCGCGAAATCCGGATCGCCGTGCAAGGGCAGGCCGCCCACGTAGTCCTCGTAGACGAAGCGGCCGTGGTCGTCCACGCTGGAGGCGCCGATCAGATCGAAATGGGCGGAATAGCGCAGCGCCCGGTGGATTTCCAGGCCGATTTCCGAGCCGCAAGGAAAGACCAGGATGCGCTTGCTCATCGGGCGGTCCGCAGGACGATGTCGATCAGCCGCTCCTGGTCTTCGGCCCGCAGGGTGGGGTAGATGGGCAGGCAGATGACCTGTTCGGCCAGGGCGTGCGCATGGGGCAGGCGTTCTTCGGCGGCGCTGGGCAGCCCGCGGTACATGGGGAAGGAACTGACCAGGGGGTAGAAGTAGCGCCGGGCGTGGATCTGGTGCGATTTCAGCAGGGCGTACAGTTCGTCGCGGCCGACGGGATGGTCCGGGCCGACGAACAGGGGGCAGTAGGCGTGGTTCCATTCCAGTCCGGCCGACGCTTGCAGCAGGCGCAGGCCGGGGACGCCGTCGAAGGCCTCCCGATAGCGGCGGTGAATGGCCGTCCGGATCTCCAGCGCCTGGCCGATGTGCTCGAGTTGCAGCAGCCCCATGGCCGCGCAGATTTCGTTCATCTTGCCGTTGATGCCGGGCGCCACCACGGTGACTTCATTGGCGAAGCCGAAATTCTTCAGATAGTCGATGCGCCGCTTGATCTTGGCGTCCGGGCAGACGATGGCGCCGCCCTCGAAGGTGTTGAACACCTTGGTGGCGTGAAAGCTGAGGACGGCCAGGTCGCCGTGGTTCAGGATGCTGGCGCCGTCCTGCCTGACGCCGAATGCGTGCGCCGCGTCGTAGATGACCTTCAGCCCGTAGGTGTCCGCGATCCGCTGGATGCGGTCGACGTCGCAGGGCAGGCCGTAGCAGTGCACCGGCAGGATGGCCGTGGTGGCGGGTGTGATGGCTTCCTCGATGCGTTCCGGGTCCAGGTTGCAGGTGGCCGGATCGACGTCGACGAAGACGGGCTTGATGTTGTTCCACAGCAGCGAGTGGGCGGTGGCGGCGAAGGTATAGGGCGTGGTGATGACTTCGCCGCCGATCCGCAGGGCCTGCAGGGCGGTGACCAGCGCCAGGGTGCCGTTGGCGAACAGGCTCAGATGCCGGACGCCCAGATAGGCGGCCAGTTCGTTTTCCAGCTGCTCGTGGAAAGGGCCGCCATTGGTCAGGCGCTTGCTGGCCCAGATCTTTTCCAGGTAGGGAATGAACTCCTGCAAAGGAGGCAGATGCGGCTCGGTGACGAAAACGGGGCGCTGTGAGATCATGTCGTCCTGTGCCCGGATGGGCCGCGTAAAGCACGATGGGAAATCGCTCCGATCATACTCCATGGGATGGTGGGGAATCCGGGGGATTTCCTGCGGAGACAGGCGCCATTTCGATCGTTCAAGGACATCAATGATTACCAGAAAGCAGCTGTATGATTTCCTGGAAAATCCGCAGTTGAATGAAATGGTCGCCACGGTCTGGGAATTGCTCGGAAAGGGATTCGAGCATGCTCAGGCGCTCCTGCCGCCCGAACAGGCGATGGATCGCAAGGAACTTTCGTTTCACGACCAGATCCGGTTGCTGGCCTATCTGTGCATGCTGATCGGGGATATGCCCGGCGACATCGTCGAGATCGGCGTCTGGAAGGGAAAATCCCTGTCCTTGATGAACGAGGTATGCAACCACGAAAGAAGGGTCGTCGGGATCGATCCTTTCGCGTTGCCGAGACAGTACGAGGAATTCAGCCACTACAAGGATCTGCTGTTTCCGGATGCGGTCGTCCTGAGAGGGTTTTCCGAACTGTGCGCCGAGCGTTTCCACGAACTTTCCCCCAGCGTGGCGCTGCTGCACATCGATGGCGGGCACGAAGGTCGGAACGTCCTGCTGGACTTTCTGCTGTATTCACCGAGCGTGGTTTCGGAGGGATTCGTCGTGTTCGATGACTACATGGACGCCCGGTACAGTCCGGAAGTCGGACCGGCCGTCGACCTGCTCAGGGCGGGCGGATATTTCAATGGGTTCAACGTGCTGGGATCCGTCCGCGGATTCGAGAACAGCTACCTCATCCAAAAACTTTGATTCGGCGGGCCGCGGGAATAAATTGATGGCAATGGATTTCGAAACTTCCCAGAGCGGGCGTCCCCCCCTGGTTTCCGTGGTGATTCCCGCGTTCAAGGCGAAGTATCTCCGGGCGGCGCTCGACAGCCTGCTGACCCAGGATTTTTCCGATTACGAGATCGTGGTCGGGGACGACTGCCCCACGCAAGAAGTCCATGATCTGCTGCGGAAATTCGTCGAAGATGCGCGGATAGGCAATGTCCGGTACCACCGGAACGAACCCGCCCTGGGCGGCGGCGGCAATTTCTCGGCCTGCATCGGACGGGCCCGCGGCAAATACATCAAGCCGGTGTTCGATGACGATTTCCTGCTGCCGGGCGCCCTGTCCAGGTTTGTCCAGGTATTGACGCAGGATGAGCGTATTTCCGTGGTCGGCTCCCGCCGCCTGCTGGTGGACGAGCACGGTGAAAAGCTGCCGGACAATGCCGCGACGGTTCCCCTGTTCGATGAGGATGTCGTCATCCATGGAAAGGATGTCGTTTCCTTCCTGGGCGACGTCACGCTGAACTTCATCGGCGAGCCTTCCTCCATCATGTTCCGCAGGGACGATTACCATCCCATCAGCGCCGAACACCAGGGCTTGTACAAGCTGGGCGGCCAATATATCGAGTGGGTGGCCGATCTGGCCGTCACGGTCAAGCTGCTGCGCCGCGGCGACCTGGCCTTGCTGCACGAGCCTTATTCCGCATTCCGCGTCTCGAAGGAACAGTTCAGCCAGCAGGGGCGCGACCAGCCTGGGATCGGAGAAAAGGGACACAGCGATTTCAGGCGCATGATCCGCGAGCTGGGCTGGTACCGTTCCGAGGACAACCACCTGGTTCGCGTCGGTTCCCTGGATGACCCGGATCGGGAATTCGTCCCCGTATCCCTTGCCGAGCGCATCCGTGAACGCGCCAAGGAACAGGCGAAGAAGGAAGAGGACGCCGCGCGGTGGGGCGTGCCCCAATGGATGGCCGACCGCGCCCCGTCCGCCGCCCGCGTCCTGGCGATCCAGACCATGCTGCGGGCGAACCCGGACGTGGGGACGCTGGGCGTGACCGTCATCGTGCCGGACGATGCCGATGCCCAAGCGGTGGCGGACACGCTGGAAAGCCTGCGCGCGCAGCACCGGCCCGTGGACGGCGTCTGGCTGCTTGGTGATGGCGCCGTGTCCGCGGAGGGCGGATCGGACATCGAGCGTGTCGGCGGCACCGAGCCCTGGCCCCAATTGCTGTCCCAAAGGATCGAACAGGGCGGCATGCCCGATTTCCTGTGGATCCTGCACGCCGGCGACCGGCTGTTGCCGCACGCCACGCTGGCCATGGGCGAATGCCGCCTGCGCATGCCCGATCCCCTGGTGTGGTACGCCGACGAGGCCGTCCTGAAAGAGGGCGTTTCGGCCAACCCCATGCTCAAGCCGGACTTCAACATCGACCTGCTGCGCAGCTACCCCTATGTCGGCCGGAACCTGGTGCTCAGCACGGCCGCCATCCAGGCGGTGGGCGGACTCGATGCGCGGGTGGCCGACCTGGCGCCCATCGACCTGGTCTGGCGGATGGTGGAGCAGGCGGGGCCGTCCGTGGTGGGGCATGTGCCGGAGGTGCTGCTGCACGGCGCCCGCAGCCTGATGGACTGGACATGCGACGCCGGCACCCTGGCCTGGTTTCCCGCCGTGACGCAGGCCCATTTCGTACGGATGGGGCTCGATGCCCAGGTCCTGCCCGGACCCGTCCTGGGGTTGTTCCGCGTCGACTATCCCTTGCCTGAGCAGCCGCTGGTCTCCATCATCGTGCCGACCCGTGATCAGTTTCCCATCCTGCGCGACTGCATCGACGGCCTGATGACGCGCACCGCCTATTCGAACTACGAACTGTTGATCGTGGACAACGGCAGCGTCGATCCCGGGGCGGTCGCGTTTCTGGCAAAACTAGAGGGCATGGCGATGGACCGGGTGCGCGTCCTGCGCTGGCCGCAGGCCTTCGATTTCGCCGCCATGAACAACTTCGCCGCCGAACAGGCGCGGGGCGAGGTCCTGCTTTTCCTGAACAACGACATCCAGTTTTCGCCCGAGACGCGGGCGGATTGGCTGGAGCGCTTGCTGCGGCTCGCCTTGCGCCCGGAGGTCGGCATGGCGGGCACACGTCTGGATCTGCTGGACGGCCGCGTCGATCAGTATGGCCAGGTGCCCGGGCTGGACAATAGCGTCGGATCGGCTTTCCGGGGGGAACCGTCCGGCAAGCAAGGCTATATGTACCGTCTGATCGTCCAGCAGAACACCAGCGCGCTGAGCGCATCATGCCTGATGATGCGGCGGACGGTCTTCCAGGAACTGGGGGGATTCGACGCACAGTCTTTCCCGATCTACTACGCGGATACCGATCTGTCCTTGAAGGCTGTGCAGGCTGGCTATTTGCTGGCGCTGGAGCCCGACACCGGCCTGCTGCACATGGGCGGTGCGACCCGCCTGCTGACGGAAAGGTTCGGCCTCGCCGCCCGCCCCGACGACGAGCAGCGCGACCGGCTGTACGCCCGCTGGCTGCCGCAGCTGGCGCGCGATCCCTACTATCACCCCGCCTTCGGCAAGTTTTCGCCCGGGTTCAACCTGAGCCAGGATGCGTCGCGTATCCACGAGCCGCTGCCGGGGCGCCCGTTGCCCGTGGTACTGGCCTCGCATGCGGATTGGCATGGCTGCGGCCATTACCGGATCCTGCTGCCGTTCAAGGCGATGTCGAATGAATTGCGGGTCGAGGGCGGCGTCAAGTTCCATGATTTCCACTTCACCGACGTGGCGCGCATCCAGCCCGACGTCATCGTGCTGCAGGGCGCATGGCTCAACGACGGCATCCTGACCCAGATCCGGCGCTACCGCGAGATCACCGGCGCCAAGGTCGTGCTGGAGTTCGACGACTACCTGCCCAACATCCCGACCCGCAGCGTCTATCGCAAGAAGGCTTCCCAGGGCTGGACCAGGAAAATGCGCCGCGCCATCGAGCAGGTGGACTGGCTGGTGGTCTCCACGCCGGTCCTGGCGCAGGAATACGCGGAATTCCATGAAGATATCCGGGTGGCGCTCAATGGCCTGCCGCCGGAGTGGTGGGGGGGGCTGGAGGGCCGTCGCCGCATGGGCAGGAAGATGCGCGTGGGCTGGGCGGGCGGGATCAGCCATACCGGTGACCTGGCCGAGATCCGTTCCGTGGTCAAGGACCTGCAGGGCGAGGTCGAGTGGGTCTTCATGGGCATGAAGCCCGACGACGTGGCCTGCGAATTCCACCCCGGCGTCCCCATCGACCAGTATCCGACCAAGCTGGCCGCCCTGAACCTGGACCTGGCGGTGGTGCCGCTGGAACTGAACCAGTTCAATCGCAGCAAGAGCAATCTGCGCCTGCTGGAACTGGGCGCGTGCGGGGTGCCGGTCATCTGCACGGATATCGATCCCTATCAGGGCGACCTGCCGGTGACGCGGGTGCGCAATCGCCACCAGGATTGGGTGCAGGCGATCCGGGAACATGTGGCGGATCCGGACGCGTCCGCGCGCCAGGGAGACGCGCTGCGCGAGGCCGTGTTGCGGGACTGGATGCTGGAAGGGGCGTTTCTGGATCAGTGGGCCAGCGCTTGGGGGGTGGCGCCGGTCGGCGGCTGAGGCGCGTCGATATTGCAAGCGCCCTGGCCCGGGACCAGTGAAAGCTGGAGAACGCAGAAGCCGCTGACCCCACAAGGTCAGCGGCTTCTTCATGTCATGAGGCGGTGGAGGCCGCCTCGTTCCGTTGCGTGAATTAGCGCAGCAGGGACAGCATGGTTTGCGGGACCTGGTTGGCCTGCGCCAGCACGGCGGTGCCGGCCTGCTGCAGGATCTGGGCACGCGTCATGTTGGAGACTTCCACCGAGTAGTCGGCGTCCTCGATGCGCGAACGGGCGGCCGAGAGGTTGGTGACCGTGTTGTTCAGGTTGGCGATGGTGGATTCGAAGCGATTCTGAATAGCACCCAGGCCGCTGCGCTGGCTATCCACCTTGGAGATAGCAGCGTCAATGTCCGCCAGCAAATCTGCCGTCACTGTTGCTTGTGTAGGAGTGCCCCCACCAGCAGCCGTGTAGGTGTCCAAAATACCGGTAGCGCTCTTAGCATCGGTACTGTCATCGATGGCAGTCAGTTTGGCATCGGTGAATAGTGTACCGGCGTTGGTTTCTTGCAGACCGATAGAAATGGTTTCACCATCGAAGGCGCCGACCTGGATGGAGATATCGGTATCAGCAGTTAACACCTTGACGCCATTGAACTGAGTTTGATCGGCCACCCGGTTTATTTCCTGCACACGGGCCACGACTTCTTCGTTGATCGAAACCAAGTCATCACCCGAGTTCGTGCCGTTGTTGGCTTGCACGACCAGTTCACGGACGCGCTGCAGGTTGTTGTTGATTTCGTTCAGTGCGCCTTCCGTCGTCTGGGCGATGGAAATACCATCGTTCGCGTTGCGGGCGGCTTGCGTCAGGCCCTTGATGTTGGCGGTGAAGCGGTTGGCGATGGCTTGGCCAGCGGCGTCATCCTTGGCGCTGTTGATGCGCAGGCCCGAGGACAGGCGCTGGATCGCGGACCCCAGGGCCGATTGGCTCTTGTTCAGGTTGTTCTGGGAGACCAGAGCGAGGTAGTTAGTGTTGATAATCGTTCAGCACGGATTTCCTCGAACTAATCACCATGTATTGATACATTTGGTTTCTTTGAGAGGGAAATCTATTGAGAGAATGCCGGACGCGAGCCCCTTGCAAGGCACTGGTGTGTATATGAATGTGTATATCGCCTTATCGATTCATGTCATTGATAAATAAGGCATTCTGTATAAATACACTTATCCGGACAAAAAGCAATGTGTATATATCTGTGTGCTCTTTTGTAACGGAGAAAGCAGCACATGGCTCAGAACCTACTATCAACCCGGGCGATCGACTCCGCCAAGGCGGCGGGAAAGCCCTATCAACTACGGGACGGCGGCAGCCTTTTCTTATCGGTACAGCCCAGTGGAAGCAAGCTCTGGCGCTATCGCTACCGCTTGAGTGGCAAGGCCCAGGTGTACGCCATCGGACGGTATCCCGAGATTACGCTGGCCCAGGCGCGTCGGGAGCGTGATCGGGTGCGGAACCTGATCCAGCAAGGCATTCATCCCCTCTGGCAGGAAGACTCCGGCGAACATGCCGCGCCATCCGCGCCTCCCACTTTCGAATCGGTCGCGTACGCCTGGCTGGCCTCCAACCCGCAATGGAGCCCGGGCTATTCCAGCCAGATCCGCCGGTATTTCGAACGGGATATCCTCCCTGCCATCGGAGGGTCGGCGGTTGCCGACCTCATGCCCACGGATATCCGCACGACCATCGCGCCGATCGCGGAGCGCGGCGCCCACTGTGCCGCGCTGCTCGCGCAGCAGTGGATATCCCAGGTCTTCTCCCATGCCATCCTGCAGGGGCTGCGAGAAGACAATCCGGCCAGCCTGCTCAGGGGGCTGGTCAGGCGGCCGACCGTGCGCCACCATCCGCCGCTGGGCTGGCAAGATATCCCGGAATTCTTCCAGCGTCTGGACGCCTGGCAAGGCCGCGCCGACATTGCCGTCGGCCTGCGCCTGCTGGCCCTCACTTTCGTGCGGCCCTCTGAATTGCGGCTGGCCCGATGGGGGGAGTTCGATTTCGACAACGCGCTCTGGACCGTCCCCAAAGAGCGCATGAAAATGCGCCGGCCGCACATGGTGCCGCTGTCCCGGCAAGCCTTGGCGGCGCTCGGTGCCTTGCGCGACTTGTCCGGCCATGGACCGATGCTCTTTCCCAACCACCGGGACCCGGGCCGCGTGCTGGCCGCGAGCAGCTTCAATCACGCCATCGGGCGCCTGGGGTACGGGGGGCGGTTTTCCGCCCACGGATTCCGGGCCACGGCCACGACGCTGCTCGGCCTGCTCGGCTACCCGGACAAACTGGTCGACCTGCAACTCGCGCACCGGCGCAGGGACGCGTCCCGCGCGCCCTATGACCACGCCCGATTCGTTGGTTCCCGCACCTTGCTCATGCAGGACTGGGCCGACATCCTGGACGCCTTGGCCGCGGGGGGGCGGTACGCCTGCTTGTCCCAGGCGTTCGGTCCTTTGTCGGAGCGCAGGACACGCATGTTGGGCGTGATCGAGCGAGAGTGATACGCCTCGTTAAAAAAACTCGCAATCCGCCCTAAAGTTCCCCGTGCGCCCTCCGTTAACGGGGCAGAACAGGAGGTCACTCGGTTTGTCATCCTGGGCAAAAAGGGCGAATCCTTCGCCGAATCTCTTAGGAGTCTCTCATGGCTGTTATCAACACCAACTACCTCGCTCTGGTCTCCCAGAACAACCTGAACAAGTCGCAGTCCGCCCTGGGCTCCGCGATCCAGCGCCTGTCCTCGGGCCTGCGCATCAACAGCGCCAAGGACGACGCCGCCGGCCAGGCCATCGCCAACCGCATGACCGCCCAGATCCGCGGCATGACGCAAGCCGCCCGCAACGCCAACGACGGCATCTCGCTGGCCCAGACCGCCGAAGGCAACCTGAACGAAATCAATAACAACCTGCAACGCATTCGTGAACTGGCCGTGCAGGCCGCCAACGATCCGAACGGCACTTCCGACCGCGATTCGATCAATGCGGAAATCAATTCCCGCCTCGAAGAAATCGACCGTGTCGCCAAGGGCGCCAAGTTCAACGAAACCTTCCTGCTGAGCGGTTCGTCCAGCATCAACCTGCAGGTCGGCGCCAACACCACCGCCAACGACTCCATCACCATCACGACCACCGATGCCACGCTGTCCGGCCTGGGTCTGGCGACGGGTGCCGCGCTGGTGGCCAACAGCGGTGCCGCGCACACCCTGATCGACAATATCGACGCCGCCCTGAAGATCGTCGATACGGCTCGCAGCGATCTGGGTACGTACCAGAACCGCCTGGAGTCCACGGTCGCCAACCTGAACAACACCATCACCAACCTGTCGGCCTCGCGTTCGCGGATCGAAGACGCGGACTACGCGACGGAAGTGTCCAACATGACGCGCGCCCAGATCCTGCAACAAGCCGGCACCGCCGTGCTGGCGCAGGCCAACCAGGTCCCGCAGACCATGCTGTCCCTGCTGCGTTAATTCCACGCGGCGGTTCGGGGCGGTTTCGGCCGCCCCGGCACTTCAAGAACCACCAGGTCTTCCCTGGTGGTTTTTTTCTTGTGCGCCCAGCATGGGCGCACTCCCGCGGGTGCGGATCAAGGCAAAGTGGTGTAGATCTGGCATCGGGAGAAGGCCGAGACGATGCGGGATCGTTTTATCCGTCCGTAAATCCCAGTCTGGTGATGCTGTCGGGGCATGCCCAGAATGAGGCTGTCGGATTTGGAAGCCCGCCATGCCCGCCCGCCACACCGCACCGCCTGCCGCTGCGCCCGTCGATGATCACGATAGTCCCTGGAAAGAAGCGCTGGAGATGTTTTTTCCACACGCGCTCGAGTTGCTGGCCCCGGCCCTGCACGCGGAAATCGACCCTGCCGCCGCCCCTGATTTCCTGGACAAGGAACTGCAGGCCATTGCCCTGCCGGGCAAGAAAGGCCGCCGCTTCGTCGATAAACTGGTGCAGGTGCGCCTGCGTGCCGGCACCGAGGCCTGGCTGCTGATCCATGTAGAGGTCGAACGCCGCCTGCGCGGTCCCAGGGCCTTGACCCTGTTCGCCTGGCGCATGTATGAATACCGCCATCGCATCCAGATTCGCCTGATGCGCCAGCGCGGCCTGGCCCTGCCGCCGCCCGTCTACAGCCTGGGCATCCTGCTGGACGATCCGGGCGTGGACGGTCGCCTGGTCTACACCGACGAACACCGGGGCCAAGGCGTGCGCTTCAGCTTTCCTGTCGTAGAATTGGAGGCATGGCGTGACCGCTGGGGCGAACTGGAATCTCTTGCGCCCGGCAATCCCTTCGCGGTGGTCATCATGGCCCAGCTTCAGGCCAATCGCTACCGCGACAAGCGCACGCGCTTGGGGCCTAAATTCGAGTTGGTGCGCAGCCTGAGGCGGTACGGCTATGCTCCGGAGACGGCCAGCCGGATCTACCGCCTGATCGAATGGATGATCACGCTGCCGAAGGACCTGGAACCGGAATACCTGCGGGCGGTCAGTGCCCTGTCGGAGGAAGACAAGATGACGTACGTGACGCTGATTGAACGCGAAGGGATCAAGCGCGGCCGCGTCGAAGGCCGGGTAGAAGGCCAAGCTGAACTCTTGCTGCGTCAGATTCGCCGCCGCTTCGGAGCGGTGGATGAGGCGACCGACCGGCGCATCCGCGGCGCCCTGGCACGTGAACTGGAAACCTGGTCCTTGAACATCCTGGATGCCGCGACATTGGATGATGTTTTCCGTGACTGATCGCTGGCGGCGCGGGTCAATATTTCCTGGAAAATCATATCCAATATAGAAAAAATATAAATTCCATAGAGATTTTCTTGGATGGCTATTGCGCTCGGCTACAACGCGCTCGTGACCCGCTTCAACTTGGCGGTGCCGCCGCTGCGCCAGACCTTCTGGCAGGGTGCGCGAGCGGCTGGGACCCGCACACAGGCTCTAGACTTCTTGGCTGATATGCGGCGGGAACATAGGGGAATCTAAGGTGCTGTGTATCATGCCCCTATAAAGAATGTGGATTCCCATGACCTGGCGCAAGCTCCGGGCCGTCGCAAGCCGATACGATGAAACCATCGCCTGCGGGCGGGCAGGCCACGAGCCCGCCGATCTCATCGAAGGAGAACACCGATGGTCGCCACCATGAAAGCCGCCGTATTCGTCGAACCCGGCCGTATCGAACTGGTCGAAAAGCCCATTCCGGATGTCGGACCCAACGACGCGCTGGTCCGCATCACCACCACCACGATCTGCGGTACCGACATTCACATCCTCAAGGGCGAATATCCGGTCGCCAAGGGCCTCACGGTCGGCCACGAGCCCGTGGGCGTCATCGAAAAGCTGGGCGGCGCGGTCACGGGCTATCAGGAAGGGCAGCGCGTCATCGCCGGCGCGATCTGCCCGAACTTCGGCTCCTACGCCGCCCAGGACGGCGTGCCGTCCCAGGACGGCAGCTACCTGATTCCCTCCGGACGTTGCGGCTGCCATGGCTACAAGGCCACCGCCGGCTGGCGGTTCGGCAACCTGATCGACGGCACCCAGGCGGAATACGTGCTGGTACCCGATGCGCAGGCCAACCTGGCGCCGATCCCGGACGGGCTGACCGATGAACAGGTGCTGATGTGTCCGGACATCATGTCCACGGGCTTCAAGGGGGCGGAAAACGCCAACATCCGCCTGGGCGATACGGTGGTCGTCTTCGCGCAGGGCCCCATCGGCCTGTGCGCGACGGCCGGCGCGCGCCTGCTGGGCGCGACCACCATCATCGCGGTGGACGGCAACGAGCATCGCCTGGGCATTTCGCGGCGGCTGGGCGCCGACGTCACCCTGGACTTCAACACCTGCGACGTGGTCGCCGAGGTGATGCGGCTCACCGGCGGGCGCGGCGCCGATTCGGCCATCGAGGCGCTGGGTACGCAGGCCACGTTCGAACAGGCCTTGCGCTGCCTCAAGCCCGGCGGCACGCTGTCCAGCCTGGGCGTGTATTCGCAGGACCTGAAGATTCCGCTCGACGCCTTCGCCGCCGGCCTGGGCGATCATCGCATCAACACCGCCCTGTGTCCCGGCGGCAAGGAACGCATGCGCCGCCTGATGAACGTGATCGCCGCCGAACGCCTGGACCTCGGCGTGCTGGTCACTCATCACTACAAGCTGGACGACATCGTCGCGGCCTACGATCTGTTCGCCCACCAGCGCGACGGCGTGCTGAAGATCGCCGTCAAGCCGTTCTGAGCGGGGGAGGGGCGGGCCGGGACCTGGAGGGAAGTCAGCCAGGCCCGGCATGGGGCGTTGGTGGTGACCTGGATTTGGCGGCTGGAATGCCCAGTCTGCCATAAGCTTAAAATGGCGGACGCTTCCCGCTGTTTTTCATCGAGGTCGGAATTGAATAAAGTTGTATTCGTCGAGGCACATTTCAAGCCACTTTACAAGGAAGTGGCTGTCAAGGTCCCCACCGGAGAAACCAAGCGAGGACTGTTCGGCGGTGAAAAAGAAGTGCTCAGAAAAGAAACGCAAGTGCAGCAGGTGGGCTGGTCGGATTCCGAAATCGATGGCGCGAGGTTGGCCCGGGACGTGGCACAGGCCGTGGAAGTTCTCAATTCCGATGGCTTTGAGGTGATCAGCATGACCGCCGTGGCGTCGGGCAGTTATCGTTACGAATACAAGATTGGCCAGATCACCAGTTCAGCACGCGTCGTCCGGGATACAGAGGCGATCTCTGGCAATACTGGATATAGCTACGGCTATGGCTATAGCTACACGGAAGGTGTCTTGCTCGTCGCGCGGCTTGCCCGCTGAATCAGGCCCGCTCGGCAGATGACAGCAATGCGCGGCTGCGCGCCGCGCTGGGCCGCGCCGCCACGCGCTCGAACCACGGGCCGATGCGCGGCAGGCCGTGGTCGAAGGGCTGGCCGACGGATTCGCCGAAATCCAGCCAGACGTACAGCCAGATGTCGGCGGCGGTGAAGCGTTCGCCGCACAGGTAGGGGCCGTCTCCGAACAGGCCGTCGAGCCACCGCAGGCGGTCCCGGGCCACTCGTTTCAGGCCGTCGGCCGCCTCGGGGGCAACCGGGATGCGCGGCTCGAAGCGGGCCAGCCCTTCGGCGTAGTGGTAGGCGTTGTGGATGAATTCCGTGATGTTGAGTTCGACCCGGCGCCACCATTGCCGGGTCTGCGCGCGCTGTTCGGGCGTGCGGCCGATCAGCGCGGGCTCGGGATGGCGTTCTTCCAGGTATTCCGCGATGGCGACCGCCTCGGCCAGGGTGGTGCCGTCCTCCAGCCTCAGGGCCGGCGTCTGGCCCGCCGGGTTGATGGCGAGGTAGGGCGGTTGGCGGTTTTCCCCCGTCATCACGTCGATGGTCGTTGCGGGCAGCTGCAACTGCTTTTCGAGCAGGAACATCCGCAGGCAGCGCGGCGCGGGGCTCTGGGCATCGTAGATCAGCATCATGGCACGGAGGGTGAGGTTCGAAGGCCGGCCGAGGCGATCTGGCCGGGACGATCATCCAAGTGTACTCAAGCGGTCCCATCCACATACATCCACACCCCGTCCATCCGCGTGAACCGGCTGGTTTCATGGATGCGGGTGGCGCGCCCGCGGATGCGCACCCGCGCGACGAATTCCACGACCTCGCGGTCGGCGTCCAGCCGGATGTGGCGGCGCACGTCCAGCCCCAGCCAGCGCGCGCCGGGTTCGTTGGGTTCCAGCGCGGCCGGCCGGGTGTCGGGGTGCCAGGTCCGCAGCAGGTAGTCCAGTTCATCCAGCACGTAGGCACTGTAGCGTGAGCGCATCAGGGCCTGGGCGTCGGGCGCCCGCAGGCGCAGGGGGCCGTGGTGCCAGCGGCCGCAGCAGTCGGCATAGGCGGCCGGGAGGCCGCAGGGGCAGGGGATGGGCTGGCCGGATGCGCGCTTCATGCCGGATGTTCTACATTGGAAAAGAGGAATCGTCGGCGCGGGTGCCTGAGTCCAGCGCCTTTTCCACCACTCGCAACAGGCCTTGGACTTCGTTGGTCAGGAAGGTGCCAAATCCGTTCCGGTGCAGCGTCCTGTCCTGTACGTCCTGGGGGATGAAGCGCGACATTTCTTGTGTGAATGGCGTGCCACGCACGATTTCGCCGAGCCGGTCGATCATCGCCCGCAGCTTGTCCAGGTAGTCGGCTTCGCCGTAGTCTTCGATCTTGCGCTCCACCAGGGCAACGTCGGGGCTTGCGCCTTGTTGTTTGAGCCAGCGCAGGTCCCAGATGTCCCGGTGCCGCACGTAGCGGACACAGGCTGGCAGGGAGACCAATTTGTCGGCCATGATTTCGTCAAGAGACTCAACGCCCAGCAGTACATCCGCGTAACCATCGGGCAGGAACGGGTAATTGCGCGCCAGGCTTTTGATGTCTCGCGTGTAGGCGGGGATATCGGCTACTTCGAGTTTGATGCGCTGCCTGGGAAGATCAGGGCGAGAGGGGGCGGTCTGGATGCTGATCCGCCATTTTGCGATCTGCGTGTGTCCGGGCTCTGCCGGCCCGTCATCCATTCCCCGGATTTGCGGGGCACGAACCCGGACATCCAGGCCATAGCGGCTTCCCAGGTAGTCTTCCAGGCATTGTTTGATGTCCTGCAGCCTGCGCGTGTCCAGCCCCGGTCCGCCTGCGAAATCCAGGTCTTCGGAGAAGCGTGGGGCACCATGGCATAGGCGCAGCGAAGTCCCGCCTTGAAACGTCAAAGTGTCGAGCAGCTTGGCTTCGCTTAGGGCGAACAGGATGTCATAGTGCAGCAGTTCTTTTTCGATGACGGGACGCATATGGGCGCGCCCCGCGTCCCGCATGGCCAGTTCCACCAGATGATCGAAGTTTTCTTTCATGGTTTGGCCAAGGCCTCCTGGAGGGCTTCCGGGTCGATCAAATGCAGATTGCGGCCGACGCGCCGCAAGTCGCGGATGGCCGTGTCGATCTTGGCCATGCGCAAGGGATGAGCGGAAGAAAGCGTCGCTTGGCGCAGATCGGCCGGATCGCGCTTGGTGTGCACAAACTCGATGGTGCCGTAAGGGGTCCGGATTTCACCTTCGCGTCCGGTGGTCATGAGGGTGATGCGGTCGATGGGGATCTGCGAGATGACGCCGTATGCCGAGAGGGCGGATTCCAGGCTGATGTAGCTGGTCTCGGCGGGACGCAGGGCGATGGCGATGCGTTCGATCGTGTACCCGTCGCGGGATTTTGCCGCGTCATGAACGTAGATACCCCGGGCCGCGCGGGTCAGGATGCCGGTATCGACCAGGCGGGCCAGCCCGGCGGCAAAGGTCTTTTCCGAATCCTCGTGGAAGCAGGCGCGCAGATGCTGGCGCCGGAAGACATAGCGGCCGGCGTCGTCCAGGGCGCGGAGAACGCGAATGGCTTGGTGCTGATTCATGGAGTTAAGTGTACATCAACACCTTGTTTATATGGTATTTACGTAGACTTATTGGCCGCTCTCACGCTGCATGTCCCTCCGCGGATTTCGAAGGGGTGGCGGCCTGCGATCCTATTCCCCCGACCGGATCCCCAGCCCGCGCTCCACCAGCCAGGCGCAGCCCAGCAAGGTCACGTTGATGGCCAGGTACAGCATGCCGGCGATGATGAAGGTCTCGACGATCAGGTAGCTCTGGCTCATCAGGCGCCGGGCGAAGCCGGTCAGTTCCATGACGGCGATGGTGGAGGCCAGGCTGGTGCCCTTGATGGCCAGCACCAGTTCGTTGCTGTAGGCCGGGAAGGCCTGGCGGATGGCCAGGGGAAAGCGGATGCGGCGGAAGATCTGCAGGCGGCTCATGCCGCAGGACGCGGCGGCGTCCAGCTGGCCGGCCGGCACGGATTGCAGGCCGCCGCGGATGGCCTCGCTCATGTAGGCGCCGCTGTTCAGGGCGATGGCCAGGATGGCGCAGCGCGCGCCGTCGGAAAACAGCCACCACAGGGCGGGCTGGTCGCGCACGGATTCCAGGGTGCCGATGCCGTAGTACAGCAGGAACAGCTGGATCAGCAGCGGGGTGCCGCGAAAGACGGTGCTGTAGGCGAAGGCGGCGCCGGACACCAGCGGGTTCCGGGCGGTGCGCATCAGCGCCGCGCCCAGGCCCAGCAGCGAGGCGAACAGGATGGAAAAAAGACCGATGCGCAGGGTGATCCAGAAACCCTCGATCAGCACGGGGACGGCGTGTTCGAACAGTTCGATCATCGTCCGGCCCCCCGCATGCCACGCCCGAAATGGCGTTCGGCCCAGACGAACAGCCCCTGGCTGCAGGCGCCGATCAGGAAATACAGGATGCCGGCCATCAGGTACAGGACCAGGGGCGCGCGCGTGGCAGCCGAGCCCAGCACGGCGGCGCGCATCAGTTCGACCAGGCCCACCAGGGAGACCAGGGCGGTGTCCTTCAGGGCCGCCTGCCAGACGTTGTTGGCGCCCGGCAGGGCGTACCAGAAGAGCTGCGGCAGGGTGATGCGCCGCAGGCACTGGCGGCGGTCCAGGCCGATGGCGCGGGCGGCTTCCAGCTGGCCGGGGTCGATGGCCTTGAAGGCGCCGCGAAAGACTTCCACGCTGTAGGATCCGGAGATCAGGGCGATGGCCAGGATGCCGATCAGCATGGGGAAGACGGTGCTCATCAGGTCGTCCCATTCCAGCCAGTCGGCCAGGTCGGCGGCGGGCTGCACCGCGCCGAAGAACAGCAGGTAGATGATGAGCAGTTCGGGGACGCTACGCACGATCAGGGTGTACAGGCCGACGAGGGCGCGCGCCGGGCGGCTGGCGCCGGTCTTGGCGGCCGCGCCGGCGATGCCGATGATCATCCCCAGGCCGATGCCGCAGATGCTGATGAAGACGGTCATGGCCGCGCCGCGCAGCAGCATGCCGCCCCAGCCGGCGCTCAGGATGTCGTGCAGGGTCTGGATCATGGCGTTGATTGAAAACCCCAGGGCGATGCCGGCGTGAAGCGGCCGGCGGCCCTGGGGAAATGGCGCCGGCCCCCGGGGGAGCCGGCCGCGCGGTCAGGCATTACTTCTTGCAGGCGGCGTAGTTGGACAGGTCGACGCCGAACCACTTGGTGCTGGAAGCCTTGATGGTGCCGTCGGCGATCAGTTCGCACAGGGCCTTGTCCACCTTGGCCTTCAGTTCGGTGTTCTTCTGGTTGATGCCGGCCCCGATGCCCAGGCCCAGGATTTCCGGGTCGGCGCTGCTCTTGACCACGGCGTCGGCCAGGGCGAACTTGCCCTTGCCGGAGGTGTCCAGGAACTGGCTTTGCGGGGTGACCTCGGAGAAGGTCGCGTCCAGGCGGCCGGCCGACAGGTCCATCTGCATCTGGTCCTGGGTCTCGTAGGTCTTGAGCTTCAGGTCCGGGGCGTATTTTTGCAGGAAGGCGCCCTGGGTGGTGCCGCTTTGCACGCCGACGGTCTTGCCCGCCAGGCCGGCCATCAGGGCCTTGGGATCGGCGGCCTTCAGCAGGGCGTCGTCCTTGGGCAGCACGAAGGCGGAGTCTTCCGTGGCGTAGGGCAGGCTGAAGGCGATGACCTTGGCGCGTTCCGCCGTGACGGACATGCCCGAGATCACCAGGTCGAAGCGTTCGGCCTGCAGGGCGGGGATCAGGCTGTCGAAGGCCTGGACCACGAAGCGGCATTTCATGTCGAGCTTCTTGCACAGGGCGTGGCCGACGTCGGCGTCGAAGCCGGTGACCTTGCCGCTGGCGTCGACCATGCTCCAGGGCGGGTAGCCGCCCTCGGTGCCGATTTTCAGCGTGGCGGCCGAAACCGTGGTGGCCAGGCCTGCAAGGCCGAGGGCGGCGCACAGCGCCGCCTGTCGTGCGATGGAAATCACCATGGACGGGATCCTAAAGAAAGGTTGGGACTGGGAAAAAAAGTAATAGTAGTACATCGGGACGGGATTCACCCGATCTGCACCATCGTTTCCGGGTACCGTACGCGGCTGCGGCGCTGCGTGCCGAGGCTGTAGACCAGGGTCAGGGGGCCCAGGCGGCCGACGAACATCAGCAGCATCAGCACGATCTGGCTGGGCAGGCTCAGGGCGCGCGTCAGGTCGGGGCTGATGCCGGTGGTGCTGAAGGCCGACATGACCTCCATGACCACGGCGATGAAGGACATGTCCTCGAACAGGCTGACCAGGAAGATGCCCAGGCAGACCAGCATGCCGGAGACCATCATCAGGGCCAGGGCCTTCTGGATCGTCTCGGGGGAGATGGTGCGGTGCATCAGCACGACTTCCTTGCGCTGCAGGATGTAGGCCCGGACCACCGCCAGCAGCACGATGAAGGTGGCGAGCTTGATGCCGCTGGCGGTGGACAGCGAGCCGCCGCCGATGAACATCAGGCCGGTGAGCAGGAAGCGTGAACTGTCGCGCAGCTGGTCGACGTCCACGCTGGCGAAGCCGGCCGTGCGCGCCGCGACGACCTGGGTCCAGGCCGCCAGGCCCTGGCTGGCGGCTGGCAGCGCGCCCAGGGTGTGGGGATTGCGCGCCTCGATCAGCCAAAACAGCGCGAAGCCGGCCAGGTTCAGGACCAGCGTGCCGATCAGCATCAGCCGCGTGTAGTAGGCCAGCGAGGCCCAGCTGCGTTTCTGCTGGATGTCGGCCAGCACGCTGAAGCCCAGTCCCCCCAGGATGACGCAGCCGGTCATGACGAAGGTGGTGACCGGGTCGCCGGCGAAGACGGCCAGGCTGCCGGGAAAGAGCGACAGGCCGGCGTTGTTGAAGGCCGACACGGCGTGGAATCCGGCCAGCAGGAAGGCGTGCCCCAGGCTGTCGTGGCGCCACCACCAGAGGGTCAGGATCAGGATGGCGGCGCCCTCGATCGCGAGGGAGAATTTCAGCACGGTCACCGCCGTCTGGCGGATGCGGGACACGCTGGTCTGGTTGAAGGCCTCCAGTGCCAGGGCCTGGTATTTCAGGCTGACGCGCTTGCCCAGCGTCAGGGTGGCGATGATGGCGAAGGTGACGAAACCGATGCCGCCGACCTGCACCAGGGCCAGCAGCACGGCCTGGCCGAAGAAGCTCAGGTCCGTGGCCGGATCGATGACCATCAGGCCGGTGACGGTGACGGCGGACGTGGCGGTGAACAGCGCCTCGAACACGCCGAAGGGGTGGCGCTGCGCGACCGGCAGGGACAGCAGCGCGGTCCCGATCAGGATCAGGACGAGGAAGCTGCCGGCCAGGACGGCGGGCGGACTGGCCTGCAACTGGCCGGTGTGGCGCGCCTGGCGGTAGGCCCGCAGCGGATGGATGTCGATGCGGGCCATGCTCAGTCTGGACGGTTGGGGGGGCGGACCATGGATGTGCCGGTCAACTCAGCTTCGGCGCGGCGGTTTTCAGATCCTGAAGCGGGCCGAACAGGATCAGCGTGTCCTTGGCCCGGATCACGAACTGCTCGGTGGGGTGTACGGTGGTCTCGCCCTTGCGCTTGACGGCCAGGGCGTGGATCGCGCCCGGGGGATCGGTGGTCAGGGCATCCCCCAGGGTGCGGCCGTCCAGCTGCGCGCTGGCCTCGATCTCGACCACGAAATCGCCGTTGCCCAGGGAGATGTAGTCGTTGACCATGGGGTAGCTGAGCACCTGGGCGATGCGGATGCCCATTTCCTCTTCCGGATGGATGATGCGGTTGACGCCCAGCTTGGCCAGGATCAGGTGATGCGCGCGCGAGGACGCCTTGACCCACAAGGTTTTCACACCGAGCGATTTCAGGTGCACGGCGCAGACCAGGCTGGCCTGCAGGTCCTCGCCGATGGCGACCAGGACCACGTCGTATTCGGGCAGTCCCAGTTCGGCCAGGGCGTCGCGGTCGGTGACGTCGGCGATGGCGGCGCGGGTCAGCCGGTCGGCCATCTGGTCGACGACGCGGCCGTCGGCGTCCACGCCCAGGACCGAATGGCCCAGCCGCATCAGTTCCAGCGAGGTGGCGCTGCCGAAGCGGCCCAGTCCGATGACGGCGAATTGTCCCATGGTGTTCCTTCATGCAAGTCCCGGATGGCGTTCCGGCCATGGTCAGGGACAAGAAAATCTGGTAAAAACCCTGATGGATTTTTGTATGAATTTGATATCTGGATGGTGCGTTGCAGCAAATTACGACAGGGAATGCGCTGAACCAGCCCCGCTTTTTCCCGCATGATATGACAAGTTTGTTCGATCCGGTCAGGCTGGGGGAAATCGAGCTGCCCAACCGCATCGTCATGGCGCCTTCGGCGGGCGCGTGGACCGTGCAGCGCCGCGTGCCCGACGACGGCATGCGCGCGTACTACGCCCAGCGCGCCGACGCCGGCCTGATCCTGGCCGGGGCGGCCTCGGTGTCGCCGCTGGGCATCGGGCATCCGGATACGCCGGGCATCTGGAATTCCGCCCAGGCCCAGGCCTGGCGGTCGGTGACGGACGCCGTGCACCGGCGCGGCGGGCGCATCGTCCTGCAGCTGTGGCATGCCGGCCGGGTATCGGACCCCGAATACCTGTCGGGCGAGATGCCCGTGGCGCCCAGCGCCATCGCCTGCGGCCGGGGGCCGTGTCCGCAGGCCGGGGGCTTCGTCGTGCCGCGCAGCCTGCGGCTCGACGAGATCCGGCGCGTGATCGCGGATTTCGAGCAGGCGGCCCGCCACGCCTGGCTGGCGGAGTTCGACGGGGTGGAGGTGCATGCCGGGGACGGCTACCTGATCGACCAGTTCCTGCACGACGGCTCCAACGGCCGCCAGGACGACTACGGCGGCACGGTGTGCAAGCGCAGCCGCTTCCTGCTGGAAATCGTCGACGCCTGCGCCGGCATCTGGGGGGCGGGCCGCGTCGGGGTGCACCTGTCGCCGCGCGGCGACCGCCACGACATGCGGGATTCGGATCCGGCGGCGCTGTACCGCCACGTGGCCCGCGAACTGGGCCAGCGGCGCGTCGCCTTCATCTGCGTGCGCGAGCACGAAGGCGCGGACGCGCTGGCCCCGGTGATCCGGGACGCCTTCAGCGGCGCGCTGGTGCTGAGCGAGGGCTACGACCCCGATTCCGCGCTGCGCGCCGTCCAGGCGGAGCGCGGCGAGGCGGTCGCCTTCGGACGGGCGTTCGTGCGCAATCCCGACCTGGTCCGGCAGATCCGGGACGGTCTGCCGCTGGTGCCGGAGGCCGCTGCGGGCTGAATGCGGGTCCGGCTACAGCCGGGCGCGGACCTGGGCGGAAACGGCGGCCATGTCGGCGCGGCCGGCCAGGGCCTTTTTCAGCTGGCCCATGACGGCGCCCATGACGGCGCCGCCCTGCAAGCCCTGGCCCGCGGCCTGGGCGAACGCGGCGTCGATGGCGGCCGCGATTTCCTCGGGCGAGGCGCCCTGGGGCAGGAATTCCTTCAGGATGTCCAGTTCGGCGCGTTCCTGGGCGGCGCTGTCGGTGCGGCCGGCGGACTCGAAGGCCGCGATGGATTCGCGGCGCTGCTTGACCTGCTTTTCAATGATGGCCAGGATCGCCGCGTCGTCGGGTTCGACGCGTTCGTCCACCGCTTTTTGCTTGATGGCGGCCTGCAGCAGCCGCAGGGTGCCCAGGCGGGTGCTGTCGTGCGCGCGCATGGCGGTCTTGACGGCGTCGGATATCTGGCTGGCGAGCCCGGTGCTCATGGGAATTTCCTGTGGGGCGTGAAAAGCGGCATTTTAGCGCGCGCTCGGGGCGTCCGGTCCGGAGGGTCATCCCCGCAGCCGCCAGTCGTGGCGTTCGAGCGGGCGGCCCGCGGCGTCGTAGCCCTGTTCGCAGAAGAAGGTCCGGCCGTCGGCGGCCCTGGCCAGCACGGTCGAGCAGCGGGTGCCGTAGTCCGGGCTGATGATGAAGGGGCTGCTCAGCAGGCGTTCGCGTTCCAGTGCGAGGCCGGTGGCGGGCAGCCGCGCGTCCTCGGCCGGGGTGGTGTCGCGCAGCCGCTCCAGGATGTCCTCGGGCGCCGACGCCCAGGTAGAGGGGGGCAGGGCGTCCAGCGCGGCGCGCAGCCGCGCGGCCTTGGGCCAGGGGGTGTCGAGCAGGTGGTTCGACAGCACGTAGCGGCCGGGCTCCAGCCGGCGGGGCGCGCGGGCGGGATCCCGGTTGCCCAGGCACCAGGTCTGGCGCGCGTCGCCGACGATCAGGTTGAAACCCGCCCAGTCGTCCGCCCGGGCCGCGACCGCGGCGATCCAGGCGGCGGGGTCGTCTTCGCTCAGCAGGAAGTCGCGCACCAGCAGCCCGCGCGAAGGGGCGCCGGGCGGCACGGGGCGTCCGGGCTCGCGGTAGTTGGTCAGCAGGGCGTGGCGGCCGTCCCCGGTCGCGCCCATCCAGGTGCCGCTGCCCCGCAGGTCGCGGCCGGCGATCACGCGAGGGGCTTCCGGCCAGGGGCCCGCCGCCCGGGTCGGACGGACGTGGAATTCGTCGCGGTTGGCGGCGATCAGCAGGGGCCAGTCGGGGTCCCCCAGGGAAAGGTAGGCGATGCACATGGGCGCGGGGCCGGCGGGACAGGAATCCCGGGATATGGCCTTTTTTCTTCGGCTTGGCGGAAATTCTTCAATCGTATACTGATTTCGCGACCGCGCTGTGATCCGCCGGCGGCCGTCCCGGAGAGAGGATCCCGGGCGCATCCGGATTGCGGACAATAAGAAGAGGGAGACATCATGTCTCGGTCATTGCAGGCCTGGACGCGCACGACCGCGTTCAAATTCGCCTTGTTCACCCTGGTGGCGATCATCGGGATCGTCGTGCTGACGGTGTCCTTGCTGTGGATGGAGCGCGGGGCCCTGCTGCAGGAACGCCAGATCGGCGCGCGCCAGGCCGTCGAGACGGCCTACGGGGTGATCACCTATTACCATCACCAGGCCGAAACCGGCGCCCTGTCCGAGGAGCAGGCCAGGAAGCAGGCCATGGACGCCATTCGCGGCATGCGCTACAGCGGCCAGGAATATTTCTGGATCAACGACATGGCGCCGCGCATGGTGATGCATCCGATCAAGCCCGAGCTCGAAGGCAAGGAGCTGGCGGGCATGCAGGATCCCAACGGCCTGAAGCTGTTCGTGGCCTTCGTGGACGTCGTCAAGGCCAGCCCGACGCATGACGGCTATGTCTATTACCTGTGGCCCAAGCCGGGCGTCGACAAGCCGGTGGAGAAAGTCTCCTATGTGAAGGAGTTCGCGCCCTGGGGCTGGATCCTGGGTTCGGGCGTGTACCTGGACACGGTCGACGCCGTCGTCTGGGGACAGGCCGGCGGCTTCGCGCTGGCGGCGGCCATCCTGGCGCTCATCCTGCTGGTCCTGGGCCGGGTCCTGTCGCGCCGGCTGGTGCGACAGCTGGGAGGCGAACCCGACGCCGTCATCCGGATCGCCGACCGCATGTCGCAAGGCGATCTGCGCGTGGACATTCCGGTGCGTCCCGGGGACGAGACCAGCCTGATGCACGCCATGCGACTCATGCGCGACGGCATCGCCCAGGCCGTGGCCCAGGTCCGCCAGGGCACCGAGTGGATCGGCCAGTCCGTCGGCCAGATCGTCCACGGCAACCTGGACCTGTCGGCGCGCACCGAGCAGCAGGCCGCCTCGTTGCAGGAAACCGCCGCCAGCATGGAGCAGATCACCAGCACGGTGGGCCACAACGCGGCCAACGCCCAGCAGGCCAACACGCTGGCGGCCACCGCGTCCGAGGTCGCCTCGCGGGGCGGCCAGACCGTGTCCCGGGTGGTCGAGACCATGGGCGAGGTCAATGCCTCGACGCGCCAGATGTCCGACATCGTCGGCGTGATCGACAGCATCGCCTTCCAGACCAACATCCTGGCGCTGAACGCCGCCGTGGAAGCCGCCCGGGCGGGCGAGCAGGGCAAGGGCTTCGCGGTGGTGGCTTCCGAGGTCCGCGCGCTGGCCCAGCGGTCCTCGAACGCGGCCAAGGAGATCCGCGGCCTCATCGATTCCACCGTGCAGAAGATCCAGGCCGGGGCCGAACTGGCCGATGGCGCCGGCCAGACCATGACCGAGGTCGTCGACAGCGTGCGGCGGGTGGCCGACATCATGTCGGAAATCACGCTGGCGAGCCGCGAACAGGCCTCCGGCATCGAGCAGATCAACCTGGCCATCGGCCAGATGGACCAGGTGACCCAGCAGAACGCCGCGCTGGTGGTCGAGGCGGGCACGGCCGCCCAGTCCCTGAACGACCAGATGAACGGCCTGAACCGCGCCGTCGGGGTCTTCCAGCTGAGCGGGCCGGGCGCGCCCGCCTTGCCGCAGGAATGAGAATCGCGCGCCGGGTCCCGCGCGGCGCGGCCGTGGCCGCGCTGGTCCTGGTCGCCGGCGCGGCCCGGGCCGGCGACCGGGCCTGGACGCGGGACCGGGTCAGCCAGGGCCTGCAGGCGCAGGGCCGGGCGGTGCCGGTCCTCTATGAGCCGGGGCCCCGGGATTCCGCGGTGCCCGCGTCCGCCCGCATCACCCGGGTCTATGCCTCCCGGGACTACGACAGCACCGCCCATGTCTCCACCCGCCTGTGCTGGGGGTCGGAGCGGGGGCCGTGCGTGCCGCTGCGGGGCCGCAGCGTCGAAACCCATGCCTTCGACGGGCGCGCGGCGCGCGGGCCGCTGCTGCTGGTGCACCGGGTCGAGGGGTGGGGCGACGACCATCCCCCCCTGTTCGTGCGGGGCACCGTGACGGTGTGGTACGACGGCCGGTAGCCGCGTCCGGCGCGCGCCGCGAGGACTTGCCCGGCGGTTCGCCAGGCGCGCCATCGGCTGAAAATATATCGGGTTATACTAGTCAGCTTACCTAGTTTGTAGGGCGCCTTGCGCCCGCAATGGCCGCCGAGCCGGGGATCTCAGACGGAACATCATGCAAAAGAACAGCTATAGCTACGACGAACTGCTGGCCTGCGGGCGCGGGGAACTCTTCGGCCCCGGCAATGCCCAGCTGCCGCTGCCGCCCATGTTGATGCTCGACCGGATCACGCATATCGATGACAAGGGCGGCGCGCACGACAAGGGCCAGATCGTGGCCGAGCTCGACATCCGTCCCGACCTGTGGTTCTTCGACTGCCATTTCCAGGGCGATCCGGTCATGCCGGGCTGCCTGGGGCTGGACGCCATGTGGCAGCTGGTGGGGTTCTTCCTGGGCTGCTGCGGCGGCCAGGGCCGGGGCCGCGCCCTGGGCGTGGGCGAGGTCAAGTTCACCGGCCAGGTCCTGCCCACCGGCAAGCTGGTCCGCTATACCATCGACATGAAGCGCGTCATGATGCGCAAGCTGGTGATGGGGATCGCCGACGCCCGCATGGAAGTCGACGGCCACGAGATCTACGTGGCCCACGATCTGCGCGTGGGTCTGTTCACCCGCACGGACAATTTCTAGGAGGTTCGATCATGCGTCGTGTCGTCGTCACCGGCATGGGCATCGTGTCCAGCCTGGGCAACAACCAGTCCGAGGTCCTCGACAGCCTGCGCCAGGGGCGCTCCGGCATCACCTTCCAGCCGGAATACGCCGAACAGGGCCTGCGCTCGCACGTGGCGGGCTCGGTGCGCCTGGACGCGCTCGACCTGATCGACCGCAAGCTCGGCCGCTTCATGGCCAACGGCCACGCCTACGCCTGGCTGGCCATGCAGGAAGCCATCCAGGACGCCGGGCTCACGCCCGACCAGGTGTCCAATCCGCGTACCGGCCTGATCGTCGGCGCCGGCGGCGCCTCGCATTCCTCGATCAACGACGGCATCCAGACCCTGCATGAAAAAGGCGTGCGCCGCGTCGGCCCCTACATGGTCACCAAGGCCATGGCCAGCGGCGTGTCCGCCTGCCTGGCCACCGGCGCCCAGATCAAGGGCGTGAACTACTCCATCAGCTCGGCCTGCTCCACCAGCGCGCACTGCATCGGCAACGCGGTCGAACAGATCCAGCTGGGCAAGCAGGACATCGTCTTCGCCGGCGGCGCCGAGGAAGAACACTGGTCGCTGTCCTTCATGTTCGACGCCATGGGGGCGCTGTCCACGCGCTACAACGACACGCCGGACCGCGCCTCGCGCACCTACGACGCCGACCGCGACGGCTTCGTCATCTCCGGCGGCGGCGGTATCCTGGTGGTCGAGGAATACGAGCACGCCAAGGCGCGCGGCGCCCGCATCCTGGCCGAGATCGTCGGCTACGGCGCGACCTCCGACGGCTACGACATGGTGGCGCCGTCCGGCGAGGGCGCGGCGCGCTGCATGCGCCAGGCGCTGGCGGACGTGACCACGCGCGTGGACTACATCAACACCCACGGCACCAGCACGCCGGTGGGCGACGTCAAGGAACTCGAGGCCATCCGCGAGGTCTTCGGCGCCGACCAGCCCTGGATCGCTTCCACCAAGTCCCTGTCCGGCCACGCGCTGGGCGCGGCGGGCGTGAACGAGGCGGTCTACACGCTGCTGATGATGCAGCATGGTTTCGTCGCGGCCTCGGCCAACATCGACACCCTGGACCCGGCGGCCGAGGGCATGAACATCCTGCGCGAAACCCTGCCGCAGGCCCGCATCGAGACCGCGCTGTCCAACAGCTTCGGCTTCGGCGGCACCAACGCCACCCTGGTGTTCTCGCGCGCGGGACTCTGAGCCCGCTGTCCCGGGGCCATCCCGGCTTACGCCATCCGAACGGCCCGCCACGCTTCCCGCGCGGCGGGCCGTCGCGATTTCAGGGGGCCGGCTCCCGGACGACGGTGGCGCGCACCAGCGCGTCGCGGCCCGCCGACCAGCCGGCCAGCGCCGTGCAGATCCCGAGCACGGCCAGCAGCCCGGTCGAGGCCCGGAAATCGCCCGCCCAGTCGTGCAGCACCCCGATCAGCAGGGGGCCGCCCGCGGCCAGGATGTATCCCGTCGTCTGGGACATGCTGGACAGGTGGGCGGCCACGTGGGCGTCCCCGGATCGCAGCACGATCAGCATCACGGCCAGGGCGAACAGCCCCCCCTGGCCGACGCCCTGGATCAAGGCCAGGGGCCAGATGGCCCAGCGCGGCCCCAGGATCATGCCGATCAGGGCCAGGGTGGCCGAGGCGGACAGGAAAACGGCCAGGCCGCGCTGGTCCCGGCAGCGCGAGGCCACCATGGGCGTCAGCAGGCAGGCGGCGACCTGCACCAGGATCGACATCGACGTCGCCAGGCCGGCCTCGGTGCCGCCCAGCCCGCGATCGCGCAGCATCGGCGCCATCCAGCCCAGCACGCAATAGGCCAGCGCCGATTGCAGGCCCATGAACAGGGTGACGGCCTGGGCCAGGCGGTCGCGCCGCAGGCCCTCGACCGGCAGGATGTGGCGGCCGCCCGCCGGACGGCCGGAGGCGCGCAGGGCGATCGGCGCCCAGGCCGCCAGCGCCGCGAGGCCCGGGACGGCCCACAGGGCCAGGCCCAGGTCCCAGCGACCGCCCAGGAACCGGGTGAGCGGCAGCGTGACGGCGGCGGCCAGGGCCGCGCCGCCCACGAGGCTCATGGTGTACAGGCCGGTCATCAGGGCCGCCCGGTCGGGGAAGTCCCGCTTCACCAGGCTGGGCAGCAGCACGTTGCCCAGCGCGATGCCCGCGCCCGCCAGGCCGGTGCCCAGGAACAGGCCGGCGACGCCCAGGACGCCGCGCAGGGCCGTGCCGGCGATGATCAGCGCCAGCACCAGCAGCAGGGTGCGCTCGATGCCGGCGCGCTGCGCCAGGCGGGGTGCGAGCGGGGCGAACAATCCCATGCACAGCACGGGCAGCGTGGTCAGGTAGCCGGCCTGGGCGCCGGTGAGCCCCAGGGCCTGGCTCAGTTCGGGCAGCAGGATGGCCGTGCTGGGGAACAGGGGGCGCAGGTTGAGGGCCAGCAGCAACAGGCTGGCCGCCGTCAGCCAGGCGGCCAGGCGGGCGGTGGGGCGCTTCATGCCGCGCGGCGCCGCGTGTCGGGCAGGAAGAAGGCCGCCAGGCCCAGCAGGGGCAGGAAGGCGCACAGGTGGTAGACGAAGGCGATGCTGGTCGCGTCGGCCAGCTTGCCCAGCGCGGCGGCGCCGATCCCGCCCATGCCGAAGGCCAGGCCGAAGAACAGGCCCGAGACCGTGCCGGTCTTGCCGGGCATGAGTTCCTGTGCGTAAACGATGATGGCGGGGAACGCCGAGGCGATCATGAAGCCGGCGCAGAACACCAGGATCAGGGTCCAGTGCAGATTGGCGTAGGGGAGGGCCAGGGAGAACGGCGCCGTGCCCAGGATCGAGCCCCAGATGACGCGTTTGCGGCCGATGCGGTCGCCGATGGGACCGCCCGCCAGCGTGCCGGTGGCCACTCCGGCCAGGAAGACGAACAGGGAATACTGCGCCTGCTGGATGTCCAGGCCGAAGCGGTCGATCAGGAAGAAGGTGAAATAGCTGTTCAGGCCCGCCAGGTAGAAGTACTTGCTGAAGATGAGCAGCAGCAGGATGAACACGGCGCCGCGCACCTGGCGGACCGACAGGCCGTTGTCGGTCCTGCGCAGGGACGCGCGGCCGCGCACGCCGGACAGGTTGGCGGCGTACCAGCGGCTGACGCCGTACAGGATGCAGATGCCGGCCAGGGCGGCCAGCGACACCCAGGCGACGCTGCCCTGGCCGTGGGGCACGATCAGCAGCGCGGCCAGCAGGGGGCCGATCGACGAGCCGATGTTGCCGCCCACCTGGAAGATCGACTGGGCCAGGCCGTGCTGGCCGGCCGAGGCCATGCGCGCCACCCGCGAGGATTCCGGGTGGAATACCGAGGACCCGGCCCCCACCAGCGTGGCGGCCAGCACCACCAGGGGGAAGTTCCAGGCCTGGGACAGCAGCAGCAGGCCGCAGAAGGTGAAGCCCATGCCGATCGGCAGGGAATAGGGCATCGGACGGCGGTCCGTGACCCGGCCCACCACCGGCTGCAGCAGCGAGGACGAGAACTGGAAGGCCAGGGTGATGATGCCGACCTGGGTGAAGCTGAGGTCGAAGCGGCCCTGCAGCACCGGGTAGATCGCCAGCAGCACCGACTGCATCATGTCGTTGAGCAGGTGGGTCAGGCTGATGGCCCCCAGGACGGGGAAGGCGACGCCGGGTTCGGACTGGGGCGCGGCGGACGGCGCCGTGGCGAGAGTGTCTTTCATTCTTTTATTGATGGATCGTACGACGATGGCATCCGGTGGATTGTACGCCGGTCCGCGATATGCGCCGGACGTGATGGACGCCATGCAGCGGACCGTATCCGCCCGCCTCGTTCCCGCTGTACGATCGCGGCTCGGATTCCATCCATTCCTTCAGGCCTTCACCATGTCCCTGCGGATTCGTGATTCCTTCGGCGCCGCGTTCGGCCGCATGCTGCTGCGCGGGATCGGCCAGGTCTATCTGCTGCCCAGCGCCCGGGCCGGCGCGGTCCTGCTGGCCGCCGTGGCCTGGCAGTCCTGGTCGCTGGCGGGTGCCTGCCTGCTGGGGGCGCTGACCGGAACCGTGTGGGGCCTGTCCGCCGGCGACACCGCCGGCAGCCGCGCGGGCCTGGACGGCTACAACGGCGCGCTGACCGGGCTGGGGGTCATGGCGGTGCTGCCGCCCGGGCCGCTCGCCTGGTCCCTGGTGGCGCCGCTGGCCTGCCTGGCCGCCTGGATGGCCCATGCCTGGCGCCGCCGATGCGCCGTGCCGCCCTATACGGCGCCGTTCGTCCTCGTCACCTGGCTGCTGATGGCGGCGGCCGCCGGCCTGGACCTGCCGCGGGCCGCGGCGCTGGCCACTGTCGATCCCGGCTGGGGCGGCGCGGCGCAGGGCCTGCTGCGCGGGGTCGGCCAGGTGATGTTCCTGGACGATCCCCGGGCCGGCGCCCTGTGCCTGCTGGGGCTGGCGCTGGGCGCGCCCAGGGCGGCGCTGTCCGCCGCCCTGGCGTCCGGCCTGTGCCTGCTGGCGGCCGGGTTGGCGGGTTTCCCGGCCGACGCGGCCCTGCTGGGTCTGTACGGTTTCAACGCCGTGCTGGCGGCCGAGGCGCTGCGGGCGATCCGCCCGGGCCGCTGGCTGTGGCCGTGCCTGGGCGCGCTGCTCAGCCTGGGCCTGATGCGCGGCTTCCAACTGCTGGATCTGCCGCCGTTGACGGCGCCGTTCCTGCTGGCGGCCTGGGCGGTGCGCCAGGCCGCCCTGCGCCGGTCGCCTCAGGCCCGGGCGGCCTGACCGGCGGCGTCCCGCCCGAAGCCCGAAGGCGCGGGTTCGGGGGCCGGCCGGGCCTCCAGCGAGGCCAGGAAGCGCCAGACGAACAGCAGCGTGATCAGCAGCAGGCCCGGGTAGCCCAGTCCGGCCAGGACGTAGGGGATGGTCGGATCGCCCTGGGCCACGGCATCCAGGTTGAAGCTGAGCAGGCCCAGGGTGATGAAGGCGCCGAAGATCCACATGCCCGCCAGCCACAGGCCGGCTTCCGCGCCGTGCAGCGTGCGGCGCCAGCGGTCCGGGTCGGCCGGCCGGAAGACCGCCTGGGGCCGGGGGGCGTTGCGCGCGCGCAGCCCCAGCGTCAGCAGGTCGTAGACCAGCAGGCCGGCGCCCGCCAGGAACACCAGGCCGAACACCGGCACCAGGACCTTGTAGAACTGCATGGCGGGGAAGACCTGGCCGCCGAACCAGCTCAGCCCCATGGCGCGGTACAGGAAGACCTGGATCGTGCCGCCGATCGCGAAGGCGAAGGCGATGCCCAGCATGCCGGCGAAGACCAGCCAGAAGGCGATCCTGCCCAGCCGCTGGTCGAAGTCCTTGACGCCGCGCAGCAGGGGAATCGCGTAATAGGCCGACGCGATGCCCAGCATGCCGAAGGTGCCGAACAGCGCCAGGTGGGCGTGGCTGGGCGTGACCCAGGTGCCGTGCGACCAGACGTTGGTCAGCGCGAAGGTCATGGTGAATCCCAGGATCCCGGCCCCGACCTGTTCCAGCACCACCGAGCCCAGGATGAAGTAGAAGGCCGGGGCGTTCTCCAGCGGCCGGCGGTCCTGGTGGGCGTCCAGGTAGATGTGCCAGAAGCAGAACACCAGGGGCAGCGGCTCCAGGGCGCTGAACAGCGATCCCCAGAACTGCCAGAATTCCGGCGTGCCGATCCAGAAGTAGTGGTGGGCGTTGCCGATCAGGCCCGACAGCCAGACCATCGCGACCCCCCAGAACACGGCGTAGCCCACCGCCTTGACGTCGGCCTTGAACATCAGCACCAGCAGGAAGCCCACCAGGCTGATGTGGATGACTTCCCAGACGCCCTCGACCCAGTAGTGCACCACGTACCAGCGGAAGTATTCCTGCAGGTCCAGGCGCTCGACGAAGAACACGCCGAACAGCCAGACGAAGGTCAGGGCGCTGACGCCGATCGCCAGCCCCCAGTGGATCTCGTTCCAGTCGCGGCGCGCCGGGAAGGTGCGCAGCACCACCCAGGCCAGGATGGCGAAGCCGACGAAGATGACGACGTCGGCGGCGCGTCCGGCCTCCAGGTACTCGAGGCCTTCCTGCAGCCAGGGCTGCCCCAGCCACCAGCCGGCGACGCCCCGCGCCGCCAGGGACTGGGTGGCGACGTTCCACAGGGTGACCGCCAGCAGGGCCCAGAACAGGAAGCGGATCAGCCCGGGGGCGGCCAGTTCGCGGCGCGACAGCAGGGGGCCGACGAACAGGATGGTGCCGATGAAGCCCGACAGGATCCAGAGGATGCCGAGGTTGGTGTGCTCGGCGCGCAGGATGTTGAAGTTGAGGATGCCCGAGAGCAGGCGCGGGTCCACGTGCTGCACGGCGATCAGCAGGCCGAACAGGACCTGGAATCCGAACAGGACCAGCATCAGCAGGAAGAAGCGCAGGCTCAGGCGCTGCGTGTGATAGTCGATCTTGATCATGATGGCTTCCTTTTCACAGGCTGCGCAGGTAGGCCACGATGGCCTTCATGTCGGCCTCGTCGATCAGCGCGTCGTAGGACGGCATGACGTGCGGCGGGTAGCCCGCCACGATCTGGGCGTCGGGCTGGCGGATCGAGCGGACCAGGTAGGCCTCGTCCGCCGTGACGGTCGTGCCGTCGGCCAGCTGGACTTCGTGGCCGGACACGCCGCCCCAGCCCGGGCCCACCGTGCGCTTCCGGTCGGAGGCGTGACAGGCCACGCAGCCCAGGTCGGAGACCAGCTGCCGGCCGCGCGCCACGGGGTCCTGGGCCTGCGCATCGGCCGTGGCCGGGGCCGCCGGGGCGGTTGCGGCGGCGGCCTGACCGGCCGCGACACCGCCTCCGGCTGCCGGCGCCTGTCCGGCCAGGCCGGCGGGAATCCGCCGGTCCTCGCGCGGCTTGGGCGGCCAGCCCTCGGTGTGCAGGGTCGAGGTGTACTTCAGGAAGGCGATCAGCGCCGTGACTTCGCGGGCGTCCAGCGGCAGGTTGGGCATCAGGGTATGCTGCCCGCCGCGCCGGTCCAGGCGCTCGACCGCGCCGGGATAGCGTTGCAGGTAGGCCTGCAGGTCGGCGGTGCCGGCGTCCTCCCGGGCGGCCGGGTTCTGCAACTGGACCCGCACGGCGGCGGACGTGGGCCAGCCGCCCGCCGAGGGCAGGAAGGCGGCCAGCCAGGCGGCGCCGGCGTCGGCGTGGATGCGCGTCAGGTCGGGTCCGAAATAGGCGCCGTTGCCGACGATGGTGTGGCAGCCCATGCAGTTGTAGGCCTGGAAGACGCGCTTGCCTTCCACCGCGCCGGCGCCGCCGTACTGGATTTCGTCGGGGACGGCCTGCCCGCGCGAAGGCAGGAAGGACCAGGCGGACAGCAGCAGGAAGATCGCCAGCATCAGCGCCAGCACGGCCAGGGCGGAGCGGCGCTTGGCCGTTTCGCGGCAGTCGGTTCCGTTCAGGCAGCTCATGGCCGTTCCTCCCGCGCCAGGCCGTCGCGCCCGGCATCCGGGCGTGCCTGTTCGTCGTGCAGGAACAGGGTGCGCAGGCTGCCCAGGAACACGTAGAACACATAGACCGCCAGGACATAGCCCACGGCGATGTACAGCCACCACATGGCATGGGATTCCGGCCAATACTCGAAATCCCGCCAATAGGGCCAGGACAGCAGCACGCTGACCAGGCCGGCCAGGGCCGACAGCACCCTGTCGATGATGCGTTGCGCCATGATTGTCTCCCCTCCGGGTTGTGGATGGCCGGACCAGTCTAGGAGCGGGGGCGGGCGGACGCCGTGAAGCCATCACCCCGGGTGAGGGATATGGTTGATGCGCGATCGGTCAAAAAACATCAAACGATGGTTTTGATTGCTGCGGCGCGGAATGGAGAAACGCCTGACGATTTGTAATCCAGTGGATTTAAAATAAAATATTATCGTTATTTTTCAAATGATTGAGAATGAATATTAATGTATTGCTTTAGATTTGGAAATGCAGGTGCCGAGGGCGTGGGGCGGAGAGGTTTTGCCCGGATGGATCTTCCTTCCTGGCCGGATGCCTTAACTTGTATCAAGTCTGTGCCGGAATAGGGATTTCCCCCTGGGCTGGTGCCGGGCCGAGACCCCGGGGCGACTTGCCCGCGCCGTCCGGCTCTCAGCTTCCTTAAAGCTTGAAGCTTCATAATAGAAGGTTGCCTTTGATGCCCGAAGGCCGGAATTTCCTTGCCCATGCCAGAACAATCCTCCCAGGATCCGCTTCCGCCGGATCATCCCTTGCCGCCGCTGGAACAGAGCCAGGTCGGCGGCCTGCCCGTGGCGCCCGATCTGGGGCTGAGCCTGGCCCGGGTGCGCATGCCGCGCGGCCTGACGCGCTTCGATGCGCGCCTGGTGCGGCTCATCGGCGTCTCGATCCTGCTGGGGGTGGCGGCGGCCTGCGTGGCCTGGCTGCTGATGAAGCTGATCGGACTGATCACCAATCTCAGCTTCTACGGCACCTGGTCCACGGCATTCAGTTCGCCGGCCGACGCGGTGCCGCGCCTGGGCGCCTGGGTGATCGGCGTGCCGGTCATCGGCGGCCTGATCGCCGGCGGCATGGCGCGCTGGGGCTCGAAGGCGATCCGGGGCCACGGCATCCCCGAGGCCATGGAACAGGTCCTGCTCAACGAATCGCGCATTCCGACCCGCATCACGCTGCTCAAGCCGCTGTCCTCCGCGGTCGTGATCGGCACGGGCGGCCCCTTCGGCGCCGAGGGGCCGATCATCGCCACGGGCGGCGCGCTGGGCTCGCTGATCGGCCAGTTGATGAAGGTAACGGCCAGCGAGCGCAAGGTGCTGCTGGCGGCCGGGGCGGCGGCCGGCATGGCGGCCGTGTTCGCCGCGCCGGTGTCGGCCGTGGCGCTGGCGGTGGAACTGCTGCTGTTCGAACTGCGCGGACGTTCCCTGATCCCGGTGGCGCTGGCCTGCGTCGCCGCGACCGGCGTGCGCGACCTGCTGATGGGCTCCACGCCCGTGTTCCTCATGGATCCGGTGTCCACGCCGGGCGGCGCCGCGCTGGCGGCCTACGTGCTGATCGGGGCGTTCATCGGCGTGCTCAGCGTCTGGGTGACGCGGGTCGTCTATGCCATCGAGGACGGTTTCGAGCGCCTGCCGGTCCATTGGATGTGGTGGCCCGCGCTGGGCGCCGTGGTGGTGGGCCTGGTGGGCTGGATGGCGCCGCTGACGCTGGGCGTGGGCTACGTGAACATCGAGGATATCCTCAACGGGCGCCTGGCCATGGGCGCGCTGGCCTGGCTGTGTCTGATGAAATTCATCTCCTGGTCGATCTGCCTGGGCAGCGGGACGTCCGGCGGGACGCTGGCGCCCATGTTCACCATCGGCGGGGCGCTGGGCGCCATGATCGGCCTGTTGCTGAGCCATGCCGCGCCGTGGCTCGGGATCGATCCGCGCATCGCGGCGCTGGTCGGCATGGCGGCGTTGTTCGCCGGCGCCTCGCGGGCCTTGCTCACGACCGTCATTTTCGCCTTCGAGACCACCGGCCAGCCGGCGGGGCTGCTGCCCCTGCTGGGCGCCTGCACGGCCGCCTACCTGGTGTCGGCGATGATGATGCGCAACACCATCATGACGGAAAAGATCGCTCGCCGGGGCGTGCGCGTGCCGTCGGAATACAAGGCCGATTATCTGGAGCGCATCCTGGTCGGCGAGGCCTGCGAGTACGACGTGGTGACCCTGGACGCCGACCGGACCATCGGCGAGGTGCGCGCCTGGATCGCAGGCGCCTCTCCCGAGTCCCAGCATCAGGGCTATCCCGTCCTGAGCGCCGCGGGCCAGGTGCTCGGGGTGCTGACGCGCAGGACCTTCTTCGATGCGAAGTGGTCCGGGCAGGCGCGGCTGGGCGACCTGATCCGCCGCCCCCCCGTGGTGGTGACGCCGGCGCACACCCTGCGCCAGGCGGCCGATCACATGGCGGTGGAAAACGTCGGCCGGCTGCTGGTGGTCGATCCCGCCGATCCGACCCGCATGCTGGGCATGCTGACCCGGGGCGATGTGATCTCGGCCCATACCCGGCGGCTGCGCGAGAGTGTCCGCATGCGCCGCCAGATCGACCTGCGCGCCTGGCGCCGGGTCAGGGCCCGGCGACGGCGCCAGCGCGTTTAGTCAGACTATCCGGTTGGAAAAGCAGAGATTTTTCTATGGCCGTTGGGTCATGTGCGTGTGGAAACATGAGTCTCCCATTCCTTGCACAGTTTTCTAAACGATCGGCTATTGCTGAAGGCTTGTTGCAAATCGAGTTGGGCCGTGAATGCAGGCAGGTCCAAGATTTCACTGTATTTTCTGCCCTGCATGTGCTCTCGCATCCAGCCTTTGGCATTGCGCGGAATTTCAGCTTCAATCAGTTCATCGGCCACGCACATGAAATCCCGGACACCCTGCAGAGAATGTGCAGCAGCGATGAACCAGGCTTCGAATTCCCGGTTGGCGAGTACGACTGATAGGCGCCGGTGCGGGATATGTGCCCGGGCGCGTTCGTAGATCTCACGCCCTAGGGCCATGGGGCAATCGTCGTCTGCATCCAGCAGAATCAGGACCCATCCGTCGTCGCCGCTCTTTGCTGCTGCCAGAAGTAGGTGTCGACGAAATTCTTGATCCTTGTGTATGAACTGGTCGCGCCTGACCCGGATGGGGGTCAGAGGATTAATTTCAGCAAATGGTGTGCGTTCGAGGGCGAGTCTGCGTAGCAGAATTGGCAAGGCCTTAACCTCACCATGGCCTTCCACGATCGATGCGATCTTAATCATGGCTGGACTTCGCCGAAAAGATCGGATTGGACCAATGCTTGTTGCTCAATAATTTTCCGATCTGGTTCGAGCTGGTTCTTGCGCAGTAGTTCGCCGGCGGAAAATAGATGCTCCCGCAATACTTGGCGGGATGCCTCGTCTAGCGGAGCGATTTTCGTTTCACCACCTTCCGATATGACGGAGAAAATCGAGTCGGCGTCGATCTCGCGATCATCCAACAGATCCGGGCTATGGCTGGTGACTAGGACCTGTGTATCATTGGATGCATGAACCAGAATTTCTCGCAAGGCGGCACTGGCAGCGGGATGTAGTGCCGTTTCCGGTTCCTCGATACCGATGAGTGTGGGCGAGTAGTCGACATTGCTTTGAAGCAGGGCTGTCATGACACCCAGCGCGCGCAAGGTGCCATCCGACATGTTTTGAGCCAGGAACTTCCACGGATGTCTGGCACCTGCCATTTCTTGGCGGAATTCCAGTGTTTCCATGGGACCAATGGTCTTGCGCCCCATCCCGTGCACCATAGGAACCACGGTTTGCAGATACTTTGTGATGATCTCCATCCGCTCGGGGGCCACCCGCTCCAGATGTCCGATCACACTAGCGATGTTCTCTCCTACGGGTTTGAGTAGTCTGCCGTCTTGAGGTTTCTGCAATTCGCGCATCAGCGCGGGGTTCAAATTGTAGAAACCCATGGCCGTCAAGGCATCGAATACGGGCCTGAATGCAGTGAATCCGGATGCGGCGACCAAGGCAAGTCGATCTGTCGTGATGGCCGGAAAGGTAGCTTCACTGCTGTCGCGCAATTGGCCTTTGTTGATGCGGAAGAATGGCCCTTTCCCAATTCCTGTGATAACGCATTCTTCATGTTGGACTTCATAACCACCGCTGGACATTGCTCCAATATCAAAGGCATACCAACCAGGCCGGCCATCTTTCAAACGAAATTCGAGCCGGATCCCAAAATGTGTCGGATGGCCGCTGGAGCGCCGCCGTACCTCATTGAGGCCACCTCGTTCATTGATGGCGCTATCCAGCGAACTTGCGAGGGCATCCCGGACGAAGTGCAACGCGTCCAGAAAGTTACTCTTTCCTGCCCCATTCTGACCAACGAGGAACGTTAATGGCAGAAGGCGGACGTCACAACTCCCTATGCTCTTGTAGTTGCGCAGAACGACACGTTGAATAAAAGTGGTATTGGACACAGGGACTCCTCTGCAGTTTGCTGGGTGCAGCAGATCACTCGATATTCTGCGCCTGTTCGCGCATCTGCTCGATCAGCAGCTTCAGGTCGATGGCGGCCTGGGTGACGGTCAGGGCGGCGGCCTTGGAGCCCAGGGTGTTGGCTTCGCGGTTCATTTCCTGGAACAGGAAGTCCAGGCGCTTGCCGCTGCCTCCGCGCGCGGAGGACGCGTGCCGGCCGGACAGGATCTCGCGCAGTTCCTGCAGGTGGGAGCGCAGCCGGGTGAGTTCCTCGGCCACGTCCACGCGCAGGCCGAACAGGCTGGCTTCCTGGGCGATGCGGGCGGTCAGTTCGGCCCCGCCGATGGCGGCGAAGCCCTCCGGGCTGGCGGCCTCCAGGGCCTCGCGCAGGCGCTGGGCGACGCGGTCCTGATGCTGGCGCACCAGGGCCGGCAGTTCGGCCTCCACGCGCACCACGATGCCGTCGATCTCGTCGGCCATGGCCAGCATGGCCTGCGCCAGCCGGGCGCCTTCGCGCAGGCGCGCGGCGCCGAATTCCTCCAGGGCCCGCTCGCAGGCCTGTTCGCACAGGGGCAGCCAGACTTCGGCGTCCAGGCCGCCGCGCAGCGCGCCTTCGCGCGGGAGTTCGGCCAGCGTCGGCGCGGGCAGATCGGGGATGAGCCGGCGCGCCCATTGCAGCTGTTCGGCCAGCGCGCGCACGGCTTCGGCGTCGATGGGCCGCAGGGCCTCGCGGTCGATCGCGGCGTAGGACAGCTTGAGCTCGACCTTGCCGCGCAGGGTCTGGCGGCCGACCAGGTCGCGCACGCGGGATTCGGCGAAACGCAGGTCCTCGGGGATCCGCAGGCTCAGGTCCAGGTAGCGGTTGTTGACGCTGCGGATCTCGGCGCTGAGCGACCCCGCGTCGGAATCCAGTCGGGCGGAGCCAAAGGCGGTCATGCTGCGGATCATGGGGCGGTCTCGTCGGCGTTTCTCTACAATGGGGCTTCATTGTAGTCTGGCTTCATTCCGGAAAATCCCCCATGACGATCCCCCCCACCCACGATTCCGCCCCTGCGCGGCCGTCCGGCCGCCGGCCGGACGAACTGCGCCGCATCGAACTGCTGACCGGCTATACGCGCCACGCCGAAGGCTCGGTGCTGGCCTGCATGGGCGACACCCGCGTGCTGTGCAACGCCAGCGTGCTGGACAAGGTGCCGCCCTTTTTGAAGGGGCGGGGCCAGGGCTGGGTCACGGCGGAATACGGCATGCTGCCGCGCGCCACGCACACCCGGGGCGACCGCGAGGCGGCCCGGGGCAAGCAGAGCGGCCGCACCCAGGAAATCCAGCGCCTGATCGGCCGCGCCCTGCGCGCGGTGTTCGACCTGGAGGTACTGGGCGAGCGCACGCTGCACCTGGACTGCGACGTGCTGCAGGCCGACGGCGGCACCCGCTGCGCCGGCATCACCGGCGCCTGGGTGGCGGCGGCCCTGGCGGTGCGCGGCCTGATGGCCGGCGGCCAGCTGACGGCCGATCCGCTGCGCGGCCAGGTGGCCGCCGTCTCGGTCGGCATCGTGGACGGGCGGCCGGTCCTGGACCTGGACTATCCGGAAGACTCCGCCTGTGACACCGACATGAATGTGGTCATGACCGGCGCCGGGGATTTCGTCGAGGTCCAGGGCACGGGCGAGGGCGGCAGTTTCCGCCGCGACGAGCTGAACGGCCTGCTGGACCTGGCGACCGGCGGCATCCAGGCGCTGATCCGCGCCCAGGCCGCCGCGTTGGAGGCTGCATGAAAAAGGCCCCCACGCTGCGCCTGCGGCTTGCTGCTCCCCAGAGGGGCGTTTTCCATCTTGGGACGGCCCCGCGATGAAAAAGGTCGTGCTGGCCTCGGGCAATCCGGGGAAACTGAAGGAATTTTCCGCCAGCCTGTCGGCGGCGGGCATCGAGATGGTGCCGCAAGGCGCACTGGGCGTGCCCGAGGCCGACGAGCCCTTCCACACCTTCGTGGAAAACGCCCTGGCCAAGGCGCGCCACGCCAGCCGTGCCACGGGCCTGCCGGCGCTGGCCGACGATTCGGGCCTGTGCGTGCAGGCCCTGGGCGGCGCGCCCGGCGTGTATTCGGCGCGCTACGCCCAGGCGCCGGACGGCACGCGCTCGGACGCGGCCAACAATGAAAGGCTGGTGGCCGAGATGGCCGGCCGGACCGACCGGCGCGGCAGCTACGTCGCTGTCCTGGTCTATGTCCGCAGCGCCGACGATCCGCGCCCGATCGTGGTCGAGGGCTCCTGGGACGGCGAGGTCCTGGACACCCCCAGGGGCGCCAACGGCTTCGGCTACGACCCGTACTTCTACCTGCCCGACCTGGGCATGACCGCCGCCGAACTGCCCCTGGAACAGAAGAACATCCTCAGCCACCGCGCCCGCGCCCTGCGCGGCCTGCTGCGGGCGCTGCGCAGCGAATTCGGCCAGGGCCGGGGGGAATAGGTGGTCCGATGAAAAGGCTGGTCCCGGTTCCCACCCCCGAGCGCGAAGGCGACGGCCGCCCCGGCGTGCGCGGCAAGCCCGGCCTGGCGGCGCTGCCGCCGCTGTCGCTGTACGTGCACGTGCCCTGGTGCGTGCACAAATGCCCGTATTGCGACTTCAATTCGCACGAGCGTTCCGGCGAATTGCCGGAGGAAGCCTACCTGCGGGCGCTGCAGGCCGACCTGGAACAGGCCGTGCCCGACGTCTGGGGGCGGCCGGTCTCGACCGTGTTCTTCGGCGGCGGCACGCCCAGCCTGCTGTCGGCGGATGCGATCGACCGGATCATCGGCCTGTTCCGCGCCTACCTGAACCTGCCGCCCGACGTGGAGATCACGCTGGAGGCCAATCCGGGTACGGCCGAGGCCGCCCGCTTCCAGGGCTACGCCCAGGCCGGAGTGAACCGGATCTCGCTGGGGATCCAGAGCTTCGACGACGACAAGCTGCGCCGCCTGGGGCGCATCCACGACGCCGCCCAGGCGCGCGCGGCCATCGAAATGGCCCAGCGCGCCGTGGACCGGGTCAATCTGGACCTGATGTTCGCGCTGCCGGAGCAGACCCTGGCCGAATGCGAGCGGGACGTGCGCGAGGCCCTGGCCTTCGACACGGGCCATCTGTCGCTGTACCACCTGACCCTGGAGCCCAACACGGTCTTCGCCAAATACCCGCCCCGGGTGCCGGACGACGAACTGGGCGCGGCCATGCAGGACCGGGTGGCCGAACTCATCCAGGCGGCCGGGTTCGACCGCTACGAGGTCTCGGCCTACGCGCGGCCCCACCAGTCCTGTCAGCACAACCTGAACTATTGGCGTTTCGGCGACTACCTGGGGATCGGTCCGGGGGCGCATTCGAAGATCTCCTTCCAGGACCGCATCACGCGCCAGGCGCGGGCGCGCATGCCGGACGCCTGGATGCGGCTGGCGACCGAAGGCGCCGGCCGGCACGTGGTCGAACGCCGCGAGCTGAGCCACGACGACCTGGGCTTCGAGTTCATGCTGAACGCCCTGCGCCTGCGCGAAGGCGTCGAGGGCGGCCTGTTCATCGAGCGCACCGGCCTGTCGCTGATGGCCATCCTGCCGGCCATGCGCCGCGCGGTCGATCGCGGCCTGCTCGAACCCGGCCTCGACCGGATCCGCGCCACGCCGCACGGCTGGCGCTTCCTGAACGAACTGCAGATGGAGTTCCTGGCCTGATCGGCACGCGCGCAGGGCGTTTCCGGTGCCTCGCTGAATGAGCGCACTGAAACAGTGCATAAGGACTGGACACGCACTAAAATATGCACCTAAATGGTGCATTCATGCGCCATTGTGGCCTGCGAGGCGCCTGTCCGGCGCGCCTGCCGCCTGAAGCCACTCCCTGGAACAGTTGGCACGATCATTGCTAATGAATCTGACGAAGCCTCGAGCTTTCCCCTTTGACGATATGACTTGGCGCAGGAGCTTTTATGTCCACCCCTGAAAACGTTGTGCAGATGATCGCCGAACGCGAAGTGGCGTTCGTGGATTGCCGCTTTACCGACACCCTGGGTCGGGAACACCACCTGACCGTCCCCGCCAGCCAGATGGACGAGGACCGCATGGAATCGGGCGTCGCCTTCGACGGCTCGTCGATCGCCGGCTGGAAGGGCATCGAGGCGTCCGACATGATCCTGGTCCCGGACGCCAGCACCGCCCGCCTGGATCCGTTCCGCGAGGAAACCACGCTGATCCTGACCTGCGATGTGGTCGAGCCTTCCGACCTGAAGGGCTACGACCGCGACCCGCGCTCCCTGGCCCGCCGCGCCGAGGCCTACCTGAAGTCCAGCGGCCTGGGCGACACCGCCTATTTCGGCCCGGAACCCGAATTCTTCGTCTTCGACGGCGTGAGCTGGAACGCGGACATGAGCGGCAGCTTCGTGAAGATCTCCTCGGACGAGGGGACCTGGTCGAACGCCAACGAGGCCAACGGCAACAACCTGGGCTATCGCCCGAGTGTCAAGGGCGGCTACGTGCCCGTGCCGCCGATCGATTCCTTCGCCGACATGCGTTCGGAAATGTGCCTGCTGATGGAACAGATGGGCGTGCCCGTCGAAGTCCACCACCATGAAGTCGCGAACTGCGGCCAGCTGGAAATCGGCACCCGCTTTTCCACCCTGGTGCAGCGCGCCGACTGGACCCAGATCATGAAGTACGTGATCCGCAACGTGGCCCACGTCTACGGCAAGACCGCGACCTTCATGCCCAAGCCCGTGGTGGGCGACAACGGTTCCGGCATGCACGTGCACCAGTCCATCTGGAAGGACGGCCAGAACCTGTTCGCCGGCAACGGCTACGGCGGCCTGTCGGAATTCGCCCTGTACTACATCGGCGGCGTCATCCATCACGCCCGCGCCCTGAACGCCATCACCAATCCGGGCACGAATTCCTACAAGCGCCTGGTGCCGCACTACGAGGCTCCGGTCAAGCTCGCGTATTCCGCGCGCAACCGCTCGGCCTCGATCCGCATCCCCTACGTCAGCAACCCCAAGGCGCGCCGTGTCGAAACCCGCTTCCCGGACCCGCTGGCCAATCCGTACCTGGCGTTCTCGGCCCTGATGATGGCGGGCCTGGACGGCGTCCAGAACAAGATCCACCCGGGCGACCCGGCCGACAAGAACCTGTACGACCTGCCGCCGGAAGAAGACGCCAAGATCCCGACGGTGTGCTCGTCGCTGGACCAGGCGCTGGAAGCCCTGGACCGCGACCGCGAGTTCCTGACGCGCGGCGGGGTCTTCAGCAACGACCTGCTGGACGCCTACCTGGACCTGAAGTCCAACGAGCTCGATCGCCTGCGCGTGACCCCGCATCCGGTCGAATTCGACATGTACTACACCCTCTAGCGAGGTACGCGGTGGACACGACCGGCCTCGACCTGCTGTGCACCGCGGTCCTGCTGCTGGACGAGTCCCACCGCATCCGCCACGCCAACGGCGCGGCGGAGGAATTGCTGGGCCAGTCCCGCCGCCAGCTGGCGGGGCAGCCCGCGCAGCCCTGGCTGGACGGGCGCGACAGCGTCCTGAAGACCCCGCTGCGGGGCCAGCCCTGGGCCTGGCTGATCGAAATCCCCGTCCACCAGGGCGTCCACCTGGACGACCTGCGGCAGGCACGGGGCAGCCAGGAGGCGCAGCGCGAGACCCTGCGCAACCTGGCCCACGAAATCCGCAATCCCCTGGCGGGCCTGCGGGCCGCCGCCCAGCTGCTCGAAATGGAGCTGCCGAGAGACGACCTGCGCGAATACACCCGGGTGATCGTGGCCGAGGCCGACCGGCTGGCCGGCCTGGTGGCCCGGCTGGCCTCGCCCAGCCAGCCCCCCGCGGCGCCCAGCGTCTTCAACGTGCACGAAGTGTGCGAGCGGGTCCTGTCCCTGATCCGCCTGGAATTCGGCGAGCGGATCCGCCTGGAGCGCGACTACGACGCCTCGGTGCCCGACATGCGCGCCGATCGCGATCCGCTGCTGCAGGCGCTGCTGAACGTGGCGCGCAACGGCGCGCAGGCCCTGGCCGAAACCCCGGACAAGGCCGACCCCGTGCTCCGATTGAGCACCCGCATCCTGCATCAGCCCATGCTGGCCGACGGCCAGCACCGCATGGGACTGCGGATCGCGGTCGTCGACAACGGCCCGGGCGTGCCCGATGCCTTGCGCGACAAGCTTTTCCATCCCCTGGTGACCGGCCGGGCGCAGGGCACCGGCCTGGGCCTGAGCCTGGCCCAGGAATGCCTGCAGCGGCAGGGCGGCCTGCTGGAGTTCGACTCCGTCCCGGGCCGCACCGAGTTCCGCCTGCTGCTGCCGCTGGAAGTCGCATGCGCATGAATCAGGGAGCGGCATGAACACGATCTGGATCCTGGACGACGAGCCCGGCATGCGCTGGGTGCTGGAAAAGGCGCTGGACAAGGCCGGCTGGCCGGTGCGCAGCTTCGCCGACGGCGCGGCGCTGAAGGCCGCGCTCGACGCCCTGGAGGGCGCGCGGGATCCGCGCGCGCCGGCCGTGCTGGTGTCCGACATCCGCATGCCGGGTCCCGACGGCCTGACCGTGCTGGCCGCGGTGCGCGCACGATTGCCGGGCCTGCCCGTCATCATGATGACGGCCTACACCGACCTGGACACGACCGTGGCGGCCTTCGAGCAGGGCGCCTTCGACTACCTGGCCAAGCCGTTCGACATCCAGGCCGCCGTCGAGCTGATCGCCCGCGCCGCCCAGTCGGCGCCGTCCCGGTCCGGGACCGATGCCGTCCAGGAGGATCCGGCCGATGCCGGGTCCGTGCTCGGCGAGGCGGAAATGGCGCCTTCGCAGTCGCCGGCCATGCAGGACGTGTTCCGCGCCATCGGCCGCCTGTCCCAGTCCGGCGCCACCGTGCTCATCACCGGGGAATCGGGGACCGGCAAGGAACTCGTGGCCCGGGCCCTGCACCGGCACAGCCGCCGCGCCGCCGGCCCCTTCGTCGCGGTCAACGCGGCCGCGATCCCGCGTGACCTGCTGGAGGCGGAACTGTTCGGCCACGAGCGCGGCGCCTTCACCGGGGCGGTCCAGTCGCGCCGGGGGCGCTTCGAGGAGGCCGACGGCGGCACGCTGTTCCTGGACGAGATCGGCGACATGCCGGCCGAACTGCAGACCCGCCTGCTGCGGGTGCTGGCCGAAGGCGCCTTCTACCGGGTGGGCGGCGCGCGGCCCGTCCAGGCGGACGTGCGCATCGTGGCCGCGACCCACCAGCCGCTGGAAGAGCGGGTGCGGGCGGGCCTGTTCCGCGCCGACCTGTTCCACCGCCTGAACGTCATCCGCCTGCGCCTGCCGCCCCTGCGGGAACGCCGCGAGGACATCGAGTCCCTGGCGCGGCACTTCCTGGCGCGCAGCGCGGCGGAACTCGGCGTGCCGGTGCGCCGGCCCGACCCGGTCGCGCTGGAGGCGCTGCGCCGCTTCGACTACCCCGGCAACATCCGCCAGCTGGAGAACGTCTGCCAGTGGCTCACGGTCATGGCGCCCAGTGCGGAAGTCGGCATCGAGGACTTGCCGCCCGAGATCCTGGGCGCCGATGCCGCCGGGCCGTCCGGCCCCGGCCCCGGATCCGGTCCGGGCGGCGATGCGCCGCGCCACGTCCCGGACACGGCGGCCGCTCCGGCGCCCGCGGGGGAAATCGTGCCGCCGATCCGGCCCGACTGGCGCGCCGGGCTGGAGGCCGAGGCGCGGGACCGGCTGGCCCGCCGCGAGCCCTGCGTGATGGACACGCTGCAGCGGGACTTCGAGCGGACGCTGCTGCGGGCCGGCCTGCGCCAGGCCGGAGGCCGGCGGGGCGAGGCCGCGCTGCGCCTGGGCATCGGCCGCAACACGCTGACCCGCAAATGCCGGGAACTGGGCCTGGACGACCCCGACGAGGGCGAGGCGCCGGAGGCGCCCGGGACTTCAGGCGGCGGCTGAGGGCGCGCCGCGCAGGCCGGCCTGGGCGCGCCGGGCCATCAGGGCCTCGCGGTGGATGAAGGCCGCGATTTCCGGCGTGGCGGGATGGTGATGCATGCCATAGGGCGTATCCCACTGGGCCAGCCGGCCTTCCTTCAGGATGCCGATCCGGTCCGCGACGGCGAAGGCCTCGGCCTGGTTGTGGGTGACCAGCAATGCGGTCCGCCCGGCCGCTTTCAGCAGATCGCGCAGTTCGAAGGCCAGTCGTTCGCGGGCGTCCACGTCCAGGTTGGAAAAGGGCTCGTCGAGCAGCAGCAGGTCGGGTTCGGGCGCCAGCGCGCGGGCCAGGGCCACGCGCTGCTGCTGGCCGCCGGACAGTTCGTGAGGGCGGCGCGCCTCCTGGCCCGCCAGGCCCACCAGGTCCAGCATGTCGCGCACGCGCCGGCCGCGCTCGGCCGCGTCCAGGCGGCGCAGGCCGAAGCCGACGTTGGCCGCCACGTCCAGGTGGGGAAACAGCGCGTAGTCCTGGAACATCATGCCCACGCGGCGGTGCTCGGGCTCGACGCGGGCGCCTTCGCCCGACAGCGGCCGTCCGTCCAGCCGGATCGACCCGCCGTCCAGCGGCTCGAAGCCGGCGATGGCGCGCAGCACGCTGGTCTTGCCGCAGCCCGAGGCGCCGAGCAGGCAGGCGATCTGGCCGGTCTCCAGGGTCAGGCTCAGTTCGCGCAGCACGGTGCGCCGGCCGCCGTCGGCGGCGTAGCTCAGGGAAATACGATCCAGTTCCAGCATGTCGGGTCTCAGGGGGCGGGGCGGTCCAGCAGGCGGGCCAGCAGGATCACGGGCAGCAGGCCGGCGGCGACGATGCCCAGGGCGGCGATGGCGCCTTCCTCGTAGGTGCCGCGCGCGGCCTCGGCGTACAGCCAGGTCGCCAGGGTATCGAAATTCAGGGGCCGCAGCAGCAGCGTGGCGGGCAGTTCCTTCATCGCGTCCACGAACACCAGCAGCGCCGAGGCGGCCAGGGCCGGACGCAGCAGGGGCAGGTGGACGCGGCGCAGCATGCCGTGGACGTTCTCGCCCAGCAGACGCGCGGCCTGGTCCATGGAGGGTGGGATCCGGTCCAGTCCCGCCTCCAGCGTCCCCACGGGGATGGTCAGGAAGCGGATCACGTAGGCCAGCGCCAGGGCGGCCGGGGTGCCCAGCAGCACCAGGCCCGCCGGATCCAGTCCTGTCGCCGCGCGCAGCGCCGCCAGGCCGCGTTCGATCGCCATCAGGGGAAACAGCAAGCCGATCGCCAGGACGGTGCCGGGCACGGCGTAGCCCAGCGTCGTCAGCCGGGGCAGGGCGAGCCGCCAGGCGCGTGCCCGGGGCAGGATGCGGCGGCTCCAGGCGACGATCAGGCCGATGACCAGGGCGACGGCCGTGGCCAGGGCCGAGACTCCCAGCGTCTGGCCCGCGGCCCGCAGCAGGGCGGGCGAGGGTCCCTGGCCGTCGCTCAGGCGTTCGAGGGCGAGGACCAGTAGGTAGGCGGCCGGCGCGACGAAGCCGATCACGACGGGCGCCAGGCCCAGCAGGGTCGCCAGCCAGCCCGCCGGACCGCGCAGCCGGTGCGGGCGGATCGGCGCCGCACGGCGGTTGCCGGTGTAGCGCAGGCGCCGCCGGCCGTGGCGCTCGACCGCGATCAGGACGGTCACCAGCGCCAGGGCCACCAGCGCGATCTGGGCGGCGCCCGCCAGGTCGGAACGGGTCACCCAGGTGGTGTAGATGGCGACGGTCAGGGTCTGGACGCCCAGGAATTCGGAGGCGCCGATGTCGTTCAGGGTTTCCAGCAACACCAGGCACAGGCCCACGGCGATGGCCGGCCGGGCCAGCGGCAGGGCCACGCGCCGGAAGGCGCTCCAGGGGCCGTGGCCGAGCAGCCGGGCGGCCTCCATCAGGTGGGCCGCCTGGCTGGCGAACATGCTGCGGGTGGTCAGGTAGACGTAGGGGTACAGCACGAAGGCCAGCAGCACGATGGCGCCCGGCAGGCTGCGCGGATCGGGCAGGCGGAATTCGCGCGGGCCGGAATAGCCCAGCAGGGCGCGGACGGCCTCCTGGACGGGGCCGATGGGGTGCAGGATGTCCAGGTAGGCGTAGGCCACGATGTAGGTGGGTACGGCCAGCGGCAGCAGCAGCGCCCAGGACAGGACCTTGCGGCCGGGAAAGTCGTAGGCCGTGACCAGCCAGGCGGCGCCCACGCCCAGGGCGGTGGCCAGCAGGCCCACCCCGGCGAGCAGGCCCAGGGTCTGGGCCAGCACGTCCGGCAGCACGAATCGCAACAAGTGGTCCCAGTGGGCGCCCGAACCCAGGCTCGCCTGGCTCACCAGTGCGAGGATCGGGGCCAGCACGCCGAGCGCCGCCAGCGCCGTGCCGGCGTGCCACGGCCAGGCCTGGAACCGGCCGGACGTCACGGGTACGCTCCGCCTACTGGTTCAGGCCGGCGCGATCGACCAGTTCGCTGGCCTGCTTGCGGTGGCGGGCGATCTCGGTCAGCGGCAGGGCGTCGATCGTCAGCGGCCCGAAGCTGGCCACGGTCGGGTCCAGCGCCACGCCCGCCTTGACGGGGTATTCGTAGTTGGCCTGGGCATACAGGCTCTGGGCCTTGTCCGAGACCAGGTATTCCAGCAGCTGGACGGCCTCGGCGCGGTGCGGCGCGTGGCGCGCCACGGCGGCTCCGGAGACGTTGACGTGCGTACCCGGCGCGTTCTTGAACGTAGGCCGGATGACGCGGATGGCATCGCCCCAGCGGCGGGCGTCGCTGCCCTCGGCCGCGTTCTTCATGTGGCCGGCGTAGTAGGCGTTGGCGATGCCGACGTCGCAGATCCCGCCCAGGATGTCGCGCGCCACGTCGCGGTCGCCGCCGGTGGCGGGTCGGGCCAGGTTGGCTTTCACGCCGCGCAGCCACTGTTCCGCCGCTTCGGCGCCGTCGTGGGCGATCATGGCCGCGATGAGCGCGGTGTTGTAGGGATGCTGGCCGGAGCGGATGCAGACCTTGCCTTTCCAGCGCGGGTCGGCCAGGTCCTCGTAGTGGAAAGACTGGATGTCCAGGTCCTTGGCGACGTAGGCGACCCGGTCGCGCAGCGACAGGGCAAACCACCGGCCGTCGGTCGCGCGCAGGTTGGCGGGGATGGCGGCCTTCAGCGCGGCGGAGTCGACCGGCTGGGTGACGTCGCCGTCCACCAGGTCCAGCAGATTGCCGATGTCCACCGTCATCAGCACGTCGGCCGGCGATTGCGCGCCCTCGGCGCGCACCCGTTCGAGCAGGCCGTCCTTGACGAAGACCGTGTTGACCTTGACGCCGGTGTCCTGGGTGAAGGCGGCGAGCAGGGGCTCCACGAGCTTGGGTTCGCGGGTGGTGTACAGATTGACTTCCGCCGCCAGGGCGGTGCCGGCCATCAGCGGCAGGGCGGCGGCCAGCAGGGACAGGCGTCGGGCGAAGGGCAGGGCGCGGAAGCGGATCGGCATGGTGGTGCTCTCATAAGTGGATGAAAAATGAGAATAATTCTCAAATTGGATTGGGAATTTATCATCGCGTTCAGCTTAAAGCAAGCTGAACGCGATAAAATGCGGCGCGATCCAGGATATCCGCCGGGTTTCGCGCCCAATCTTGCGCGAAATCAAGAAAACCCCTGCCCCGCGAGGGGGCCGGCCTTGCGTTTCCCGATCATCGCCGTACCATCTCTTCATAGACATACACCCCGAATACCTGGAGTCCGACCTTCGTCATGGCCGCTTTCAATTCCGAGCAAGTCCTCAGCGTGCGTCACTGGAACGACACGCTGTTCTCCTTCAAGACCACCCGCGACCCCGGCCTGCGCTTCCACAACGGCCATTTCGTGATGCTGGGCCTGGAAGTCGAGGGCAAGCCGCTGATGCGCGCCTACAGCATCGCCAGCGCCAACCACGAGGACAATCTGGAATTCTTCAGCATCAAGGTCCCCAACGGTCCGCTCACCTCGCGCCTGCAGCACCTGAAGCCGGGCGACGCCGTGCTGGTCAGCCGCAAGCCGGTCGGCACGCTGGTGGCCGACGACCTGCGGCCGGGCCGCAACCTGTACCTGTTCGCCACCGGCACGGGGCTGGCGCCGTTCCTCAGCATCATCAAGGACCCGGAGGTCTACGACCGCTTCGAGAAGATCGTCCTGATGCACGGCGTGCGCTTCGTCAGCGAACTGGCCTACGCCGACTACATCCGCCACGAACTGCCCCAGGACGAATACCTGGGCGAAATGGTGCGCGACAAGCTGATCTACTATCCCACGGTGACGCGCGAGCCCTACGAGCACCAGGGCCGGCTGACGACCCTGGTGGAAACCGGCAAGCTGTTCGAAGACATCGGCCTGCCGCCGCTGGACCCCGCCGTCGATCGTGCCATGATCTGCGGCAGCCCGGCCATGCTGACCGACATCCGCGCCATGCTGGACGCGCGCGGCTTCGTCGTCTCGCCGGGTGTCGGCGAGCCGGGCGACTACGTCTACGAGCGCGCCTTCGCCGAAAAATAGCCCGGGTGGCGGGACCGCCGCGGCTTTTATTTTTCGCTATTGGTCGGTACACTCTGATAGTCTTTCAACCATTACCGAGTGCCCACCATGAGCAAGGCAATCATCCACACCGATGCCGCCCCGGCCGCCGTCGGCCCGTATTCCCAGGCGGTCAGCGCGCCGGCCGGCAAGCTGGTCTTCCTGTCGGGCCAGATCGGGCTGGAACCCGGCACGGGCGAACTGGTGTCGGAAAACTTCGAAGGCCAGGTCCGCCAGTCCTTCGCCAACATGCAGGCCGTCATCGAGGCGGCCGGCGGCACGCTGAACGACATCGTCAAGCTCACCCTGTTCCTGACGGACCTCAGCAAGTTCGCCAGCGCCAACGCCATCATGGCGGAAATCATCCCCCAGCCCTATCCGGCGCGCTCGACCCTGGGCGTCGCCAGCCTGCCCAAGGGCGCCCAGTTCGAAGTCGAAGCCATCCTGGCGCTCTGACCCCCGCCACCGCCTGTCGGGCCGCGCGCCGTGAATTCGGCTGAAAAGCCGCGCCGGGCCGCCGCGCCCGGCGCCCGAAAGCCGGCGGGCGTGCCGCAGGCCCGCCTGTTCGAGCGGCTGGGCCTGCGCACGCCCGCCGACTTCGCCACGCACCTGCCGCTGCGCTACGAAGACGAAACCCGCGTCACGCCGATCGGCGAGGCCCGGCCCGGCGTCCACGCCCTGTTCGAAGGCGAGATCGCCGACAGCGAAATCCGCTTCGGCCCCCGGCGGACGCTGCAGGCCACGCTGGCCGACGGCTCCGGCCGCCTGGGGCTGCGCTGGCTGCACGTCTATCCGGGCCAGCAGGCCCGCCTGCATGCCGGACGGCGGATCCGCGCGCGGGGCGAGGTCCGGGCGGGGTTCCACGGCCTGGAAATCGTGCATCCGCTGGTGACCGAGCCGGGCACGCCGCTGCCCGACACCCTGACGCCCGTGTATCCCACGACCCAGGGCCTGCCCCAGGCGGCGTTGCGCAAAGCCATCGCGCGCGCCCTGGACGAGGCCGACCTGGGCGACACCCTGCCGGCCGCCGTGCGCGAAGCCTACCGGCTGGCCGATTTCGAGCCGTCCCTGCGCCTGCTGCACAACCCGGGGCCGGACATTTCCCTGGAATCGCTGGCCGAACACAGCCACCCCGCCTGGCGGCGCATCAAGTTCGACGAACTGCTGGCGCAGCAGCTGGCCCTGGCCGACGCCCGCGCCGCGCGCCGCGCCCAGGCCGCGCGCAGCCTGCGCGGGGACGGCAGCCTGACGGGCCGCCTGCTGGCCGGCCTGCCGTTCGAGCCCACCGGCGCCCAGTCCCGCGCCGTGGCGCAGATCGGCGAAGACCTGGCGCGCACGCATCCCATGCACCGCCTGCTGCAGGGCGACGTGGGCAGCGGCAAGACGCTGGTGGCGGCGATGGCGGCCGCCCAGGCGATCGAGGCCGGCGCCCAGGTCGCCGTGATGGCGCCCACGGAAATCCTGGCCGAGCAGCTCTGGCGCAAGCTGTCCGACTGGCTGGGGCCGCTGGGCGTGGCGCCGGTCTGGCTGACGGGCGGCCTGCCGGCCGCCGAGCGCCGTCGCGCCCTGCGGGCCATGGCGTCCGGCGAGGCCCGGCTGGCGGTCGGCACCCAGGCCCTGATCCAGGACAAGGTGGAATTCGAATCGCTGGGGCTGGTGATCAGCGACGAGCAGCACCGTTTCGGCGTCGGGCAGCGCCTGGCGCTGAACCGCAAGGGCGACCAGGCCCGCTACCGTCCCCATCAGCTCAGCATGAGCGCCACGCCCATCCCGCGCACCCTTGCGATGGCCTTCTTCGCCGACATGGACGTCTCGGTGCTGGACGAACTGCCGCCGGGCCGCGTGCCGGTGCGCACGCGCCTGTTCGACGACCGGCGCCGCGACGAGGTCCTGGCCCGCGTGGGCGAGGTCGTGCGCGCCGGGCGCCAGGCCTACTGGGTCTGCCCCCTGGTCGAGGAAAGCGAGGCCCTGCAGCTGCAGACGGCCGTCGACACCTACGATCTGCTGCGCGCGGCCCTGCCGGACCTGCGCGTCGGCCTGATGCACGGCCGCCTGCCGGCGCGGGAAAAGTCGGAGGTCATGGATGCCTTCCGCGCCGGGAACACCGATCTGCTGGTCGCCACCACCGTCATCGAGGTCGGCGTCGACGTGCCCAACGCCGGCCTGATGGTGATCGAGCACGCCGAGCGCTTCGGCCTGGCGCAGCTGCACCAGTTGCGCGGCCGGGTGGGGCGGGGCGGCGGCGAGGCCACCTGCGTCCTGCTGTACCAGCCGCCCCTGTCGGCCATCGCCCGCGAACGCCTGCGCGCCATGTACGAGACGACCGACGGCTTCGAGATCGCGCGCCGCGACCTGGCCCAGCGCGGGCCGGGAGAGCTGCTGGGCCTGCGGCAGTCGGGCCAGGCCCTGCTGCGTTTCGCCGACCTGGAATCCGACGAGGACCTGCTGGAGCAGGCCCGCGAGGCCGCCGCCTGGCTGTCGGCCGATTTTCCCGAACACGCCCGCGCCCATCGGCAACGCTGGATGGCGGGCGCCGACCAGTATCTGCGCAGTTGACCCGCATCCACGCGGCCGAGAGGAGCCCTCATGACGCTGACCGAACTGAAATACATCGTCGCCGTGGCGCGGGAGCGCCATTTCGGGCGGGCCGCGGAAGCCTGTTTCGTCAGCCAGCCCACGCTGTCGGTGGCCATCCGCAAACTGGAAGAGGAACTGGGCGTGGTGCTGTTCGAGCGCGGCGGCGCCGAAGTCGGCATCACCCCCATCGGCCTGCGCGTCGTCGCCCAGGCCCAGAAGGTCCTGGAAGAAGGCGCCAACCTGCGCGAGATCGCCCGCCAGGGGCACGACCCGCTGGAAGGCCCGCTGCGCGTCGGGGTGATCTACACCGTGGGGCCGTACCTGCTGCCCTACCTGGTGCCCGAGCAGATCCGCCGCACCCCCCAGATGCCGCTGCTGCTCCAGGAAAACTACACCGCGCGGCTGCTGGAACTGCTGCGCCAGGGCGAGATCGACTGCGCCATCGTCGCCCTGCCGCTGCCCGACACCGGCCTGTCGCAATGCGCCCTGTACGACGAGCCCTTCTACGTCGCCCTGCCGCACAACCATCCCTGGGCGCAGGAGGCGCAGATCGATGCCGGACGCCTGAAGGAAGAAACCATGCTGCTGCTGGGGGCCGGCCACTGCTTCCGCGACCAGGTGCTGGAAGTCTGCCCGGAACTGTCGCGCTTCTCGGCCTCCAGCGAAGGCATCCAGCGCACCTTCGAGGGCTCCTCGCTGGAGACCATCCGCCACATGGTGGCCGCGGGCATCGGCATCACCGTCCTGCCGGCCAGCGCCCTGGGGATGCAGGGCGCCGAAAGCCGGCTGCTGCGCTTCGTACCGTTCAAGCCGCCGGCGCCCGACCGCCGCGTGGTGCTGGTCTGGCGCAAGAGCTTCCCGCGCCAGGCGGCCATCGAGGCCCTGATCCAGGCCGTGCGCCATTGCGGCATGCCGGGCGCGACCATGCTGGAGGACCCGGCGCCGGTGGCCGCCGAAGCGGACTGACGTGGGGCCGCGCGACTCTGCGGCGGGTCAATGCCAGAGGGTTTTCCCTATGCTATCCTGGGATCGTCTGATCGATCTCTCGAAGGAGCGCCCCATGGCCAAGACCGCCAAGAAAACCAGCTCGAAGAAACCCGCCGTCGCACCGTCCAGCGGCCTGCCGATCGATATCGGCATCTCGGCCAAGGACCGCGCCGCGGTCGTCGCGGAACTGTCCAGGACGCTGGCGGACACCTACACGCTGTACCTGATGACCCACAACTTCCACTGGAATGTCACCGGCCCCATGTTCAGCACCCTGCACCAGCTGTTCATGACCCAGTACACGGAGACCTGGCAGGCGCTGGACGCCATCGCCGAGCGCATCCGCGCCCTGGGGCACTACGCGCCCGGCACCTACGCCGAGTATGCCCGGCTCAGCTCGATCGCCGAGCCCGCGGCGGTGCCTTCGGCCGAGGACATGCTGCGCATGCTGGTCGACGGCAACGAAGCGGTCGCGCGCACCGCGCGCCGGGCCTTCCAGTGCGCCGACGCCGTGAACGACCAGCCCACGGCCGACCTGCTCACGCAGCGCCTGGACGTGCACGAAAAGAACGCCTGGATGTTGCGCAGCCTGCTGGCCTGATCCCATATCCGCGCGCCGTTGCGCCGCGGCGCGCAACGCGATATCGGGAAAACCCCCGTACGGCGCAATGGCCGCTGTACGGGGGTTTCGTGTATTCTTTTCCAGGTCTTTCACAGGAGGTTTTATGAACGTACGCTTTACGCCGATGGCAGCCGCACTGGGTCTGGCCGCCGGCATGATGCTTTCTTCCGTGGCGCATGCGGACACCATCCGTATCGCCATCGCGGGGCCCTTCACCGGGGCGTTGACCCAGTACGGAGACATGGTCAAGGAAGGCGTGGACACGGCGATCGAAACCATCAACGCCGGTGGCGGCGTGCTGGGCAACAAGCTGGAAGCCGTCGTGATCGACGACGGCTGCGAGCCCAAGCAGGGTCCGGTCGTGGCCAACCGCGTCGTCAATGAAAAGATCCACTACGTCGTGGGCCACGTGTGCTCCGGCGCCACGATCGCCGCGACCCCCGTCTACAACAACGAAGGCGTGGTCATGATCTCCCCGTCCGCCACCTCGCCCCTGGTGACCGACGGCAAGAACTACGACATGATCTTCCGCACCATCGGCCGTGACGACCAGCAGGGTCCCGCCGCCGCGGAATTCATCGCCCAGAAGGTCAAGCCCAAGGCCGTGGCCGTGCTGCACGACAAGCAGTCGTACGGCCAGGGCATCGCCACCGCCGTCAAGGCCGATCTCGAAAAGGCCGGCATCAAGGTCGTCCTGTTCGAAGGCATCAACGCCGGCGACAGCGACTACTCCGCCGTGATCACCAAGCTCAAGTCCTCGGGCGCCGACTTCGTCTACTACGGCGGCTACCACCCCGAAATGGGCCTGCTGCTGCGCCAGGGCGCCGAACAGGGCCTGCAGGCCAAGTTCATGGGTCCCGAAGGCGTGGGCAATCCGGACATCAACGCCATCGCCGGCCCGGCCGTCGAAGGCATGCTGGTGACCCTGCCGGCCGACTTCACGACCGATCCGGCCAACGCGGCCGTGGTCAAGGCCTTCAAGGACAAGAACCGCAACCCGGGCGGCGCCTTCCAGCTGACCGCCTATTCCGCCGTCGAAGCCATCGCCGCCGGCATCAAGGGCGCGGGCAAGGACGATCCGGCCAAGGTCGCCGCCTGGCTGCACGGCAACTCGGTCAAGACCCCGATCGGCGACATCTCGTGGAACAAGCAGGGCGACCTCAAGTCCTTCAAGTTCGACGTCTTCACCTGGCACGCCGACGGCTCCAAGTCCGTCTTCAAGTAGGATGAGTCCGGACACCGATCAGTCCCTGCGGACTGATCGGTGCCTGACGAATCGGAGCGCCTTGCAAGGCGCGACGTGGAGAGATGCCACAACTTGGAAATGGCCCGGTGCCTGACGAATCGGAGCGCCTTGCAAGGCGCGACGTGGAGAGATGCCGCGATTTGGAAATGGCATCTACGCAAAACCGGCGCGTTCATGAAAGACGCGCCGGTTTTGTCTTGTTCGCTCAGTCTTCGACGCGCTTTCCCGTATCCGCGGCGAACCAGTGCGCCGGGTGCCGGCCGTCCGGTCCCAGCGCGATCTCGTCGCCGGCGGACAGGGTGCGTTCGCGGGTCTCGGACACGCTGCAGCGCAGGACCAGGGGCTGATCGCCCCAGCGGGCGTGGATCAGCTGTTCCGACCCCAGGATCTCGATCATCTCGATCCGGGCCAGCAGGCCCGGCGCGCCAAGCGTCAGGTGTTCCGGGCGCAGCCCCAGGATCAGTTCGCGTGCCGGTCCGGGGGGCGCGCTCAGGGGCAGGGTGGCGCCGTCCGGGCCCGCGGCCCGGCCCTGCGCATCCACGGCCACCCGCAGCAGGTTCATGGGCGGCGAGCCGATGAAGCCGGCCACGAAGATGGTGGCGGGGCGTTCGAAGACCTCGGCGGGCGTGCCGATCTGCTCGGGCACGCCCTTGTTCATGACGATCATGCGGTGGGCCAGCGTCATGGCCTCGACCTGGTCGTGAGTGACGTACAGGCTGGTCGTGCCCAGGCGCTGGTGCAGCTTCTGGATTTCCAGGCGCATCTGCACGCGCAGCTTGGCGTCCAGGTTGGACAGGGGCTCGTCGAACAGGAACACGGCCGGCTCGCGCACGATGGCCCGGCCCATGGCCACGCGCTGGCGCTGGCCGCCGGACAGCTGGCGCGGGCGCCGTTCCAGCAGCTGGTCCAGTTCGAGGATGCGGGCGGCGTCCTCGACGCGGCGGCGGATCTCGTCGCGGCCCAGGCGGCGGATCTTCAGGCCGTAGGCCATGTTGTCGAAGACGCTCATGTGGGGATAGAGCGCGTAGTTCTGGAACACCATGGCGATGTCGCGCTCGGCGGGCTCCAGGTCGTTGACGACCCGGCTGTCGATGGCGATTTCGCCGCCGGTGACGGACTCCAGGCCCGCCACCATGCGCATCAGGGTCGATTTGCCGCAGCCCGACGGTCCGACGATCACGACGAATTCGCCGTCGCGGACTTCCATGTCGATGCCGTGGATGACGGCCACGCCGCCCGGGTAGGTCTTGCGCACGTCGCGAAAGCTGAGGGTTGCCATGGGGAATGCGGTTTCCTATTTTTCTGAATCGACCAGGCCCTTGACGAACCATTTCTGCATCAGGATGACGACGGCGGCGGGCGGCAGCATGGCCAGCATGGCCGTGGCCATGACCAGGTTCCATTCGGTGACGCTGTCGCCTCCGGCGATCATGCGGCGGATGCCGACCACCACGGGGTACATGTTCTCGTGCGTGGTGATGATCAGCGGCCACAGGTACTGGTTCCAGCCGTAGATGAACTGGATCACGAACAGGGCGGCGATGCTGGTGCGCGACAGCGGCAGCAGGATGTCCTTGAAGAAGCGCATGGGGCCGGCGCCGTCGATGCGGGCGGCCTCGACCAGTTCGTCGGGCACGGTCAGGAAGAACTGCCGGAACAGGAAAGTGGCCGTGGCCGAGGCAATCAGCGGCAGGGTCAGGCCGGCGTAGCTGTTGAGCATGCCCAGGTTGGCGACCACCGCGTAGGTGGGGGCGATGCGGACTTCCACCGGCAGCATCAGGGTGACGAAGATCATCCAGAAGCACAGCATGCGCAGGGGGAAGCGGAAATACACCACGGCGAAGGCCGAGAGCATGGAAATGGCGATCTTGCCGACGGCGATCGCCAGGGCCATGAAGGTGCTGATCCACAGCATCCGCCCCACGGGCGGGGTGTTGACCGCGCCGCCCTTGAGCACGGTCCAGTAGTTCTCCAGGAAATGGACGCCGGGGACCAGGGACATCGGCGCCCGGGCGACTTCCTGGGCCGTCTGGGTGGAGGCCACGAAGGCCACGTACAGCGGAAAGGCGATCACCGCCACGCCCAGGATCAGCGTGAGGTGCGAGACGATGTCCAGCAGCGGGCGGCGTTCAACCATGGGCGCCCCCGGAAGGGTTGGAAACGGCGGGCATCAGTAGTTCACCTTGCGGTCGACGTAGCGGAACTGCAGGGCCGTCAGGCCGATCACGATCAGCATCAGGATCACCGACTGGGCGGCGGACGCGCCCAGATCCAGGCCCTTGAAGCCGGCGTTGTAGACCTTGTAGACCAGGATGTCGGTGGCGTGTCCCGGCCCGCCCTGCGTGACCACGTCGATCACCGCGAAGGTGTCGAAGAAGGCGTAGATGAAGTTGATCACCAGCAGGAAGAAGGTCGTGGGCGAGAGCAGCGGGAAGACGATGGTGAGAAAGCGCCGGACGGGCCCCGCGCCGTCGATGGCGGCAGCCTCGATCAGCGAGCGGGGGATGGATTGCAGGCCGGCCAGGAAGAACAGGAAGTTGTAGGACACCTGTTTCCAGATCGAGGCGAAGACGACCAGCGCCATGGCGTCGCTGCCGTCCAGGCGCGGGTTCCAGTCGAAGCCGAGCTGCGCCAGGTACACCGCCAGGATGCCGACCGAGGGCGAGAACAGGAACAGCCACAGCACCCCGGCGACCGCCGCCGCGACCGCGTAGGGCCAGATCAGCAGGGTCTTGTAGATGCCCGCGCCGCGCACCACGCGGTCGGCCATCACGGCCAGCAGCAACGAGATCGCCAGCCCGCCGCAGGCCACCAGCGCCGAGAACCAGAGCGTGGTGCGGAACGAGCTCAGGTAGTCGGCGCTGGAGAACAGGTCCGCGAAGTTGTCCAGGCCCGCGAACTGCGAGGACAGGCCGAAGGGGTCCTCCAGGCGGAAGGACTGCCACATGGCCTGGCCCGCGGGCCAGAAGAAGAACACCAGCGTGATGGCCAGCTGCGGCGCCAGCAGCAGCCAGGGCAGGCTGCGGTGGCGGAAGACGACGCGTTTTTCCATCGACCTACTTGACGCTCTTTTCGAAGCGTTCGAGCAGGGCGTTGCCCTCGGCGTTCATCTTCTTCAGGCCGTCCTCGGGGCTGGTCTGGCCGGCGAAGATCTGTTCCATGGTGCTGTCCTCGATGTCGCGGATCTGCGGCAGGTAGCCCAGCCGGATGCCGCGCGAGTTGGCGGTGGTGGTGGCGTCGAGCTGCTTGACCGCGATTTCCGTGCCCGGGTTCTTGTCGTAGAAGCCGGATTCCTTGGTGGCCTGGTAGCCGGCCTTGGTGACGGGGACGTAGCCGGTGCCCTGGTGCCAGGCGGCGGCCTGTGCGGGGCTGGCCAGGAACTTGAAGAACTTGATCACGCCCTTGTAGGCGGCATCGGACTTGCCGGAGAACACCCACAGCGAGGCGCCGCCGATGATGGAGTTCTGGGGCGCGCCCTGCACGTCGGGATAATAGGGCAGGGTGCTGGTGCCGAAGGCGAAGCCGCCGGTCTTGATGATGGAGGCGCGCATGCCGCTGGAGCCGGTGTACATGCCGCATTTGCCCGAGGTGAACAGGGCGTTGCCCGCGTCGCCGCGCCCGCCGTAGGTGAAGGTGCCGGCCTTGGCCATGTCGGCCAGGAAGCCCAGGTGCTTCTTGAACAGCGGGCTGTCGAGCTGCAGCCGGGCGTCCAGGCCGCCGAAGCCGTTGTCCTTGGACGCGTAGGGCACGTTGTGCCAGGCGGCGAAGTTCTCCAGCAGGACCCAGGACGGCCAGGCCGAGGAATAGCCGCATTCCATGCCGGCGGCGCGCAGTTTTTTCGCGGCGTCGGCGATTTCGGGCCAGGTCTTGGGCGGGTGTTCGGGATCCAGGCCGGCTTTCTTGAAGGCGTCCTTGTTGTAGTACAGCACCGGCGTGGAGCTGTTGAAGGGCATGGACACCAGCTTGCCGTCGGGGGACGAGTAGTAGCCGGCCACGGCGCCCAGGAAAGTGGACGGATCGATGGGGTCGCCGACGGATTCGGACAGCGCCTGGACGGGCTTGATGGCGCCCTTGGCGTACATCATGGTGGCGGTGCCGACCTCGAAGACCTGGAGGATGTCGGGCGCGTTGCCCGCGCGGAAGGCGGCGATCCCCGCGTTCATGGATTCGCCGTAGTTGCCCTTGTAGACGGCATGCACGACGTAGTCGGACTGGCTGGCGTTGAAGTCCTGGGCGATCTTGGCGACGCGCTCGCCCAGGGGGCCTTCCATGGAGTGCCAGAAGGTGATGTCGGTGGCGGCCTGGGCCATGCCCGCGCTGGCCATCAGGGCGGCCAAGGCGGTCGTGCGGAACAAGGAAAAAGCCATGGTGGTCTCCTGTGATTGTGCCCCCCGGTCCTGCCCGAGGGGCGGCGGGAGGGGATTGTAGGGGCTCATTGTGATCAGCTTATGACAGCTTTGGCAATCCCTGATTTCCTTGCTTTTCTTTTCGTTTCCTGTGCGTTTTCTTTCTGATGCGCGCTGCGGGGGTTTCTATCTGGTCTCGCTTGTCCGTACAATGCCGGGTCATGAAAACCGAACTCTCTCTCGCGCTCATCGGCGGCGGCAATATGGCCAACGCCCTGGCCAGCGGCCTGATCGGCCGGCGCTGCGCGGCCGGCAACGTCCATGTCATCGATCCCGGCGAGGCCACCCGCGGGCGCTGGGACGCGCTGGGCACCACCACGTCGGCTGCGCCCGACGCACGCCTGTCCGAATGCCGCGTCTGGTTCTTCGCCGTCAAGCCCCAGGTCATGGCCGAGGTCGTGCGCCAGTGCCGGCCCTGGCTGCGTCCCGATACCCTGGTCATCAGCATCGCCGCCGGCATCCCCGGCGAGGCGATCGCGCGCTGGCTGGGCACCGACGCCCGGCCCTACGACCGGGTCGTGCGTTGCATGCCCAACACGCCCGCGCTGATCGCCAGCGGCATGACGGGCATGGCGGCCCTGCCCGGCGTGGACGAGTCCGACCGCGCGCTGGCCGAGGAACTGCTGCGCGCCGTCGGCGAGGTCATCTGGGTGGATGACGACGCCGCCATCGACGCCGTCACGGCGGTGTCCGGCAGCGGCCCGGCCTACGTCTTCCTGTTCCTGGAATCCCTGATCGCGGCCGGGATCGAACAGGGACTGACGCCGGACCAGGCGCGCCGGCTGGCGCTGGGCACCTTCCATGGCGCCACCCAGCTGGCGACGCTGTCGCCGGACTCGCCCGCGGTCCTGCGCGAACGGGTGACGTCGAAGGGTGGCACCACGGCGGCGGCCCTGGCGGTCTTCCAGGACCGGGGCCTGCCCGACATCATGCGCCAGGCGGTCGACGCCGCCGCCCGCCGCGCGGGCGAACTGGCGCGGGAATTCTCGGTTTGATCCGTCCCCAGATAGTCCGGCGCAGCGCGTCGTCACGTTCCGTCATAAGGGATTAACCGTAGTGACACCCCCTGGGTGAGCCGTCAGAATACGCCTGCCGCTCAGGGCGGAAGCAAAACCAAGGCTTTTGGCGCCCCTGGCTTCAACCCCGACCGGGTTGTTGAAACTGCCAACGGCGCCTCTACCGGAGACTATCGAATGAAGTTCAAACTGCGCATCACCCCCTGCATCCTCGCGTTCGGAGCTCTGGCTCTGGCTGCCGGCGCCCATGCCGACACCCTCAAGATCGGCATTCCCCAGCCGATGACCGGCCCCAACACCCAGTACGGCGATCAGATCCAGGCGGGCGCGCTGACGGCCATCGATGCCATGAACGAAGCCGGCGGCATCAAGGGCATGAAGATCGAACCGTTGCTGATCGACGACGGCTGCGAACCCAAGCAGGCCGTCCCGGCCGCCAACCGCGTGATCAACTCCGGCGCCAAGTTCGCCGTGGCCCACGCCTGCTCGGGCACCACCGTCCCGGCCGTGAACGTCTACGAACAGGAAGGCATCGTCGCCATCACCCCGGGCGCCACGTCCCCGCTGGTCACCGACACGATCAAGCCGCATTTCTTCTTCCGCACCATCGGCCGCGACGACCAGCAGGGCCCCTTCGCCGCCGAATACATCGCCAAGCAGCTCAAGCCGAAGAAGGTCGCCATCCTGCACGACAAGCAGACCTACGGCAACGGCGTGGCCACCCAGGTCCAGAAGGCCCTGGAAAAGGACGGCGTGAACATCGCCATGTTCGAGGGCATCAACGTCGGCGACAGCGACTATTCCGCCGTGATCTCGAAACTGAAGGCCCTGGGCCCCGATCTGATCTACTTCGGCGGCTACCACCCCGAACTGGGCCTGCTGCTGCGCCAGGCGCGCGAACAGGGCCTGGATACCCAGTTCATGGGCCCCGAAGGCGTGGCCAACAAGGACCTCGCCGCCATCGCCGGCCCGGCCGTCGACAAGTTGCTGGTGACGCTGCCCGCCGACTTCACCAAGCGCAAGGGCAACGAACAGATCCTCGAGCAGTTCAAGAAATACCAGCGCAGCCCCGACGGTGCGTTCACCATGACCGCCTATGCGGCGATGCAGGTGCTGGCCGACAGCATCAACGCCGTCGGCACGGACCCGGCCAAGGTCGCCGACTACATGCACGGCCACAGCTTCGACACCGCCATCGGCAAGGTCGACTACGATGCGAAGGGTGACCTCAAGCACTTCGAGTTCGCGGTCTTCCGCTGGGATGCCAACGGCAACCTGACCCAGATCCAGCCCTGACGGGCTCGGCCGGCCTCGGCGGAAGCCGGGGCCGCTGCGGTTCTTCCGGGCGCCCGCCGCCCGGCCGTCTTTTCGTCTCACTCCCCCCCGACATTATGTCCGACCTGCTTCCTCTATTGACGCAACAGCTGTTCAACGGCTTGTCGCTGGGCGCCATCTATGCCCTGATCGCCATCGGCTACACCATGGTCTACGGCATCATCGGCATGATCAACTTCGCCCACGGCGAGATCTACATGATCGGCGCCTACGTGGGCCTGGTCACGCTGTCGGCCATCGGCGTCAACAGCGGCCTGCCGCTGCCCCTGATGGTGCTGATCATGCTGATCATGGCCGTGCTGGTGACCGCGGTCTACGGCTTCGCCGTCGAAAAGATCGCCTACGCGCCGCTGCGCGACAGCCCGCGCCTGGTGCCGCTGATCTCCGCCATCGGCATGTCGATCTTCCTGCAGAACTGGGTGGCCACGGGGCAGGGCGCGCGCGACATGGCCGTGCCCGCGTTGATCACCGGATCGTTCAACTTCACGATCGGCGCCAGCGACTTCAGCGTGACCGCGCCGTATTCCCGCATCCTGATCATCGTGGTCACGGTGCTGATGATGATCGGCCTGACCCTGTTCATCAAATATTCCCGCACCGGCCAGGCGTCGCGGGCCTGCTCCCAGGACCTGCGCATGGCCAACCTGCTGGGCATCGACACCGGCCGGATCATTTCCTTCACCTTCATGATCGGCGCCATGCTGGCCGCGGTCGGCGGGGTGCTGATCGCCCTGGCCATCGGCAAGCTCAACCCCTTCATCGGCTTCATCGCCGGCATCAAGGCCTTCACCGCCGCGGTGCTGGGCGGCATCGGCAGCATCCCCGGCGCCATGCTGGGCGGCGTGCTGCTGGGCCTGGCCGAAACCTTCGCCGCCGCTTTCATCTCCTCGCAGTACAAGGACATCGTCGCCTTCCTGCTGCTGGTCTTCATCCTGCTGTTCCGTCCCACGGGGCTGTTGGGCAAACCCGAGGTGGAAAAAGTCTAAATGAACCAGAATCTCAAGAACGCGGCGATCGCCTCGCTGCTGGCGGGGGTGATCATCGCCCCCGTGTATGGCCTGCAGATCCTGCGCAAGGGCCAGGAAACCTATCTGCAGCCCGACTGGAAGATGATCCTGGGCGGCATGCTGGCCGTCTTCGTGATCCAGCTCGCCAACGCCTGGCTGCGCCAGCGCCGGGCCGGCAGGACCGCGGCGCCTTCGCGGTTCCGCATCCCCGCCATCACCGACACCTTCCGCCATCGGGCGATCCTGGTGCTGGTCCTGTTCGCACTGGTCTGGCCCTTCTTCACCGGCCGCGCCCAGGTGGACATCGCCACGCTGGTGCTGATCTACGTGATGCTCGGCCTGGGGCTGAACATCGTGGTGGGCTTCGCCGGCCTGCTGGACCTGGGTTTCGTGGGCTTCTACGCCGTGGGCGCCTACACCTACGCCCTGCTGTACCACTGGGCGGGCTGGGGCTTCTGGCAGGCGCTGCCGTTCGCCGGCCTGATGTCGGCCTTCTTCGGCTTCATCCTGGGCTTCCCGGTGCTGCGGCTGCGGGGCGACTACCTGGCGATCGTGACGCTGGGCTTCGGCGAGATCATCCGCCTGCTGCTCATCAACCTGACCAGCTTCACCGGCGGTCCGGACGGCATCTCGGGGATTCCCAAGCCGTCCTTCTTCGGCTACCAGATGGTGCGCCGCTCGATGGACGGCACGCCGACCTTCCATGAGCTGATGGGCTGGTCCTTCAACAGCCAGGACGTGGTCATCTACCTGTACCTGATGGCCCTGGTGCTGGTGCTGTTCACCCTGTACTTCACCAGCCGCCTGATCCGCATGCCGATCGGCCGCGCCTGGGAGGCCCTGCGCGAGGACGAGATCGCCTGCCGGTCCCTGGGCCTGAACCCGCGCAACATCAAGCTCTCGGCCTTCACCATGGGCGCCATGTTCGCCGGCTTCGGCGGGGCGTTCTTCGCCGCGCGCCAGGGCCTGGTCAACCCGGAATCCTTCACCTTCATCGAATCGGCGCTGATCCTGGCCATCGTCGTGCTGGGCGGCATGGGCTCCCAGCTCGGGGTCATCCTGGCCGCCGTGCTGCTGACCGTCATCCCCGAGATCGCCCGCGAATTCGCCGAATACCGCATGCTGATCTTCGGCCTGGTCATGGTCGTCATGATGGTCTGGCGCCCGCAGGGCCTGCTGCCGGTGAAACGTCCGCAAGTGGAATTGGAATCATGAGTGAAACATTGCTGAAGGTCAGCGGACTGACCATGCGGTTCGGCGGCCTGCTGGCCGTCGACCAGGTCGAATTCGACGTGCGCCGCGACGAGGTCTTCGCCATCATCGGCCCCAACGGCGCCGGCAAGACCACCGTCTTCAACTGCGTGGGCGGCTTCTACAAGCCCACCACGGGCGACATCCTCATGGACGGCAAGGCCATCACCGGCCTGCCCAGCCACAAGGTCGCCCGCCATGGCCTGGTGCGCACGTTCCAGAACGTGCGCCTGTTCAAGAACCTGACCGTGCTGGAAAACCTGATGGTGGCGCAGCACACCCTGATGGAAACCGGCCTGCTGCAAGGGCTGTTCAAGCTGCCCTCGTTCCGGCATTCCGAGACCGAGGCCAAGAAGCGCGCGGTCCAGTGGCTGGATTTCATGGGCATCCGCCAGTACGCCAACCGCGAGGCCGGCAACCTGGCCTATGGCCACCAGCGGCGCCTGGAGATCGCCCGCTGCATGATCACCCAGCCTCGCCTGCTGATGCTCGACGAGCCGGCCGCCGGCCTGAATCCCCAGGAAAAGCGCGACCTGCAGGCGCTGATCGACCAGCTGCGGCGCGAATTCGGCGTGGCCGTGCTGCTGATCGAGCACGACATGAGCCTGGTGATGGGCGTGTCCGACCGCATCCTGGTCATGGAACACGGCAAGCCCATCACCACCGGCCTGCCCGACGAAGTCCGCGCGGATCCCCGCGTCATCAAAGCCTATCTGGGGGAATGACCGTGCTCAAGCTCGAAAACGTCAGCACGTTCTACGGGGCCATCCAGGCCCTGAACGAGGTGTCCGTGGAAGTCAACCAGGGGGAAATCGTGACCCTGATCGGCGCCAACGGCGCCGGCAAGACCACGCTGCTCATGTCGGTCTGCGGCAATCCGCGCGCCCGCTCGGGCAGGATCACCTTCCTGGACCAGGACATCACCCAGGAGTCCACGCACGTCATCATGCAGCGCGGGATCGCCATCTCGCCCGAGGGCCGGCGCGTGTTTCCCGACCTGACGGTGGCGGAAAACCTGAACATGGGGGCGTTCTTCCTGAACCGCGCCCAGACCGAAGAGGGCATGGAGCACGTCTTCGACCTGTTCCCGCGCCTGCGCGAGCGCGCCAACCAGCGCGCAGGCACCATGTCCGGCGGCGAACAGCAGATGCTCGCCATCGGCCGGGCGCTGATGACGCGGCCCAAGCTGCTGCTGCTGGACGAGCCGACCCTGGGCCTGGCGCCGCTGATCATCGCGCAGATCTTCGACATCATCCGCACCATCCGCGAGGAAGGCGTGACGGTGTTCCTGGTCGAGCAGAACGCCAACAAGGCCCTGCAGGTGGCCGACCGGGGCTACGTCCTGGAAACCGGCAAGGTCGTGCTGGCCGACACCGGCGCCAACCTGCTCAGCAACGACGAGGTCCGCAAGGCGTATCTCGGCGCCTGAAGCCGCCTCCGGCATCGCGTCCAAGGCAAACGGCCCCGCCTTCGGATGGAGCCGTTTGCCTTCCGGCATGCGTCTTAGCGCAGGTCTTCCGCCTTCAGCGCCGCCTGGACGCCAGCGTCGGCGCGCAGGCGGGCCTGGAATTTCCGCAGTTCGTCCAGGCCGTCCAGCGCGATCTTTTTCGCGTCCGCCCACATCAGCAGCACGAACAGGTAGGCGTCGGCCACCGAGCGCCTGCCGGTCAGCCAGTCGCGGCCGCGCAGGCGGTCGTTGACGATGGCGAACAGGCTTCGCAGCTTTTCGGCCGCCTTGCCGGCCACCACCTTGCCCTGGGCCTCGTCGCCATCGGTGTAATAGGCCGGGCCGAAGACCAGGGAGAAGGTCTTGTGCAGATCGGAATTGCACAGGCCCAGCCAGCGATGGGTCTCCGCGCGCTCGCGGGGAGTGTCGCCCAGCAGGCCGGCCTCGGGGTTCCGTTCCGCCAGATAGTTCAGGATGGCCGCGCTCTGGGTCAGCACGAAGTCGCCATCCACCAGGGTCGGGACCGCGCCCGTCGGATTGAGCGCCAGGTAGTCGGCTTCCTTGGTCTGTTCGCGGGTCAGGCGGACGGTTTCGTAGGGCTTGCCGATCCATTCGAGGACGATGTGGCTGGCCAGGGGGCAGGCGCCGGGGAAATAATAGAGTTTCATAAGGCTCCCAGAGAGGAAGAGGGGGGATCGCCCTGTGTTATACCACCGCGCGGGGCCGTTGAGGATTGAAGCATCCTCCCCATCTCGCCGCTTGCAAGCGGTTCGGATTCGTCAGATACCGGGCAGTCCGCAGGGACTGCCCGGTATCCGGACTCATCCATGGGGTAGACTATCCGGCTGACGCCGTCTTCTGTTCGGTTTCCGCTGTCTTTCGATGAGGCCTGCCCCATGGACCTTTTGCGCATAGTCTTCCTGGACCGGGATTCCCTGCCCGCGACGGAGGATTTCACCGGACCGGATGCGCCCCACGAACTGGTGCAGCATCCGCGCACCGCGCCCGAACAGGTGGCCGAACGCATCCGCGCCGCCGATATCGTGATCGTCAACAAGGTCGTGCTGGCCGCCGACGCGATCGCCCAGGCGCCGCGCCTGCGCATGATCGCGGTCACCGCGACGGGCACCGACAACATCGACCTGGATGCCTGCGACCGGCGCGGCATCATCGTGTCCAACGTGCGCGACTACGCCGTGCACGCCGTGCCGGAGCACACCTTCGCGCTGATGCTGGCCCTGCGGCGCAACCTGCCCGCCTATCGCCAGTCGGTGCGCGACGGCCGCTGGCAGGCCAGCGGCCAGTTCTGCTATTTCGACTTTCCCGTGCGCGACCTGGCCGGATCGACCCTGGGCATCATCGGCCGGGGCGCCCTGGGCGAAGCGGTGGCCGAGATCGCCCGCGCCTTCGACATGAAGGTCCAGTTCGCCGCGCGGCGGGACGCCGACGAGCCCACCAGCGACTACACCGATTTCAACCACGTCCTGCGCACCAGCGACGTGATCAGCCTGCATTGCCCGCTCAACGCCCAGACCCGGGGCATGATCGGCGCCGCCGAATTCGCCCTGATGGAACGCAAGCCGCTGCTCGTCAACACCGCGCGCGGCGGGCTGGTGGACGAATACGCGCTGGAACACGCCCTGCGCACCGGCCAGATCAGCGGGGCGGGCTTCGACGTCTCGTCCCAGGAACCGCCCGCGCCGGACCATCCCCTGATGCGCCTGCTGGACCACCCGAACTTCATCCTGACCCCGCACGTGGCCTGGACCAGCGACGCCGCCATCCGGACGATGATCCGCCAGGTGCGCGACAATATCGATGCGTTCCTGCGGGACGACCCGCGCAACGTCGTCGCCGGCTACCGCGCCGCGCGCTGAACCCCCAAGCCTTTCCATGCCCGCCGACCGTCCCGAACCCGCCGCGTCCCGTCCCCTGCGCATCGCCATCAACGGCTACGGCCGGATCGGCCGCTGCGTGCTGCGCGCGCTGATGGAATCCCCGCACCGCGGCCGCCTGCGCGTGGTGGCGATCAACGAGCCGGCGGACCTGGAATCCATGGCCTACCTGACCCGGTTCGACTCCACCCATGGGATCTTCCCGGGCGAGGTCGGGGTGACCGACGGCGGGCTGGAGATCGCCGGGCAGGCGATTCCCGTGTTCCATGCGCGGGGCCCCGCCGACGGTCCCTGGGACCGGCTGGACTTCGACCTGCTGCTGGAATGCTCGGGGGCCTTCGCCACGCGCGACCGCCTGCGGGCCTTCCTGGACGCGGGCTGCCCCCGGGTGCTGGTCTCGCATCCGGGCCGGAGCGCGGCGGACGTGGACTGCACCATCGTCCACGGCATCAACGACGGCGACCTGCGGGCCGATCAGCGCATCGTGTCGGCGGCCTCGTGCACGACCAACGCCGCGGTCCCGATCCTGGACCTGCTGGAACGCCGCCTGGGCGTGGACGGCGCCTTCCTGACCACGCTGCATTCGGTGATGAACGACCAGCCCATGATCGACGGCTACCACCACGCCGACCTGCGCCGCACCCGTTCGGCCATGCAGTCGATCGTACCGGTCGCCACGGGCCTGGCCCAGGGCATCGAGCGCATGCTGCCCGGCCTGGCGGGCCGCATCCAGGCCAAGGCGGTGCGGGTCCCCATCCTGAACGTTTCGGCCATCGACCTGGCCGTGAACCTGCGCCGGGACACGTCCCCGGACGCCTTGAACGCGCTCTTCGCCGAGGCCGCCCGGGCACGTCCCGACCTGATCGCCTGCACCGATCAGCCCCACGCCTCGGTGGATTTCAACCACGATCCGCATTCGGCCGTCATCGACCTGGGCCAGACCCGGGTCAACCAGGGCCGCTTCGCCAACCTGCTGATCTGGTTCGACAACGAATGGGGCTTCGCCAACCGCATGCTCGACGTGGCGCGAACCTGGGCGGGGCATTTTTTGCCGCCGGGCCGCCCCAAGGCAAAAAGCGCCCCCCTTGGGGGGGTGGCAAGCGGACAGAGTCCGCGCAGCGTGGGGGGCGACGTTTTGCCGCCGGGCCGCCCCAAGGCAAAAAGCGCCCCCCTCGGGGGGGCAGCAAGCGGACAGAGTCCGCGCAGCGTGGGGGGCGATCCTTGTTTCCAGGGGACCGACACGCCGGCGCACGCAACCCTTTCTTCTTCTCCCGGAGTTTGACATCATGGCCGATATTCGGACCGAAACCGATTCCATGGGCGCCATCGAGGTGCCCGCCGCGCACTACTGGGGCGCGCAGACGCAGCGTTCCATCCAGAACTTCCCGATCGGCGTGGCCCGGTTCCGCTGGCAGCCCCCGGTGATCCGCGCCCTGGGGGTGCTGAAAAAGGCCGCCGCCCAGGCCAACGCCGAACTCGGCGAGCTGCCCGCCGACATCGGCAACCTGATCGTGCGCGCCGCCGACGAGGTCATCGAAGGCAAGCTCGACGGCGAATTCCCGCTGGTGGTGTTCCAGACCGGCTCGGGCACCCAGTCGAACATGAACGCCAACGAAGTCATCTCCAACCGGGCCATCGAACTGGCCGGCGGGCAGGTCGGCTCCAAGGCCCCGGTGCATCCGAACGACCACGTCAACCGCGGCCAGTCGTCCAACGACACCTTCCCCACGGCCATGCACATCGCGGTGGCCGAGGAACTGTCGCGCCACTTCTTCCCGTCCGTCGGGCGCCTGCGCGCCACGCTGGACGCCAAGGCCAAGGCCTTCCAGGACATCGTCAAGACGGGGCGCACCCACCTGCAGGACGCCACGCCGATCACGCTGGGCCAGGAAATCAGCGCCTGGGTGGCGCAGATCGACTTCGCCCTGGACGCCGTGCAGGCGGCGCTGCCGGGCATCTACGACCTGGCGATCGGCGGCACGGCCGTGGGCACCGGTCTGAACGCCCACCCGCGCTTCGGCGAACTGGCCGCCGCCCGCATCGCCGACATCACCGGCCTGCCGTTCCGCAGCGCTGAAAACAAGTTCTTCGCCCTGTCGGCCCACGACGCGCTGGTCAACCTGTCGGCGGCGCTGCGCACCCTGGCCGGCGCCCTGATGAAGATCGCCAACGACGTGCGCTGGCTGTCCAGCGGCCCGCGCTGCGGCATCGGCGAACTGCTGATCCCGGAAAACGAGCCGGGCTCGTCCATCATGCCGGGCAAGGTCAACCCGACCCAGTGCGAGGCCATGACCATGGTCTGCGCCCAGGTCTACGGCAACGACGCCGCCGTGGCCTTCGCCGGGTCCCAGGGCAATTTCCAGCTGAACGTCTACAAGCCCGTCATGGTGCACAACGTCCTGGAAAGCATCGGCCTGCTGGCCGACGCCTGCCTGTCCTTCGACGAGCACTGCGCCGTCGGCATCGAGCCCAACCGGCCGCGCATCGAGGAAAACCTGAACAAGAACCTGATGCTGGTGACGGCGCTGAACCGCCACATCGGCTACGACAAGGCCGCCGCCATCGCCAAGAAGGCCCACAAGGAACACAGCACCCTGCGGGAAGCCGCGCTGGCGCTGGGCTTTCTGACCGATGCGCAGTACGATGAATGGATCGTCCCCCTGGACATGACACACCCCAGCGAGGCATGAGGCCGGGCGTGGGGCGGTCCGCATGGACCGTCCCGCGCCTGCCGGATCCGAGCTGCCTGCACCATGAAATCGCCCGTACGGATCAAGCGCGTTTACGAAGAGCCTTCGGACACTGACGGCCTGCGCGTGTTCATCGACCGCCTCTGGCCGCGCGGCGTGTCCAAGGACGCGTTCCATTACGACCTGTGGTGCAAGGACCTGGCGCCCAGTCCGGCGCTGCGCACCTGGTTCGGCCACAAGCCCGAGCACTGGGACGGCTTCCGCCGCGACTACGCGGCCGAGTTGCGGGACGAACAGGCGCAGGCCCGCATGGGCGATGTCTTCGCCGCGGCCGAAGGCCGGCGCATCACCCTGGTGTTCGGCGCCAAGGACCCGGAACACAATCACGCGCTGATCCTGGCCGAGGCGATGAACGACTACGCCAGGCGCCACCGCCTCGCCTGAACGGATACACCTCTTCTGGCGCCAAAGCGCCGGACGCGCGGACCGCCACCACCGGCCCGCGTCGCCTACAACCTGATCGGAAGGGAACATGCTGCTGGTCTATTTCGGTTCGCAGTCGGTCTGGGCGCTGTCGCTGCTGGGACTGATCCTGCTGCTGGCCGCGATCCTCGCCATCCAGGCGCATCGCAGGCGCGTCCGGGGCGGCAACGAAGAACTGCCCGGCATGGTCGGCGAGGTCACCCAGGCATCCGACGCGCGGGGCCGCGCCCGCGCCCTGGTGCGCGGCGAGATCTGGCAGGTGCATGCGGACACGCCGCTGCGGCCGGGCCAGGCCGTGCGGGTCCGGGCCGAACGCGGCCTGACGCTCGAAGTCGAACCCGTCCCCGAGCGGGATGTTTCCCTGGGAGAACCCTCATGATGTTTCTGGAACTGGATTCGGGCCTGGGCCTGCTGGCGCTCGTCTTCCTGGCGTTCGTGCTGTTCAAGCTGTTCCGCATCCTGCGCGAATACGAGCGCGCCGTGATCTTCACGCTGGGCCGGTACACGGGCACCAAGGGGCCGGGGCTGATCATCGTGATCCCCTTTCTTCAGCAGGCGGTGCGCGTGGACATGCGTGTGGTGACGCTGGACATCCCGCCCCAGGACGTGATTTCCCGCGACAACGTGTCGGTGCAGGTGAACGCGGTGGTGTATTTCCGGGTGGTCGAGCCCGGCAAGGCCATCATCCAGGTCGAACGCTACCTGGAAGCCACCAGCCAGCTGGCGCAGACGACGCTGCGGGCGGTGCTGGGCAAGCACGAACTGGACGAGATGCTGGCCGAGCGCGAGAAGCTGAACCTGGATGTCCAGACCATCCTGGACGCCCAGACCGACGGCTGGGGCATCAAGGTCACCAACGTGGAGATCAAGGACATCGGCCTGAACGAGACCATGGTGCGGGCCATGGCTCGCCAGGCCGAGGCCGAGCGCGAACGCCGCGCCAAGGTCATTCACGCCGAGGGCGAACGCCAGGCGGCGCAGGCGCTGGCCGACGCGGCCAACACCCTGGCCCGGGAGCCGTCCGCCATGCAGTTGCGCTACCTGGAAACCCTGGCCCAGGTGGCGGGCGACAAATCGTCCACCCTGGTGTTCCCGATTCCCATCGACCTGCTGGCCGGGTTCATGGGGCCGTCGCGTCCGCCTCGGCCAGAAGCTGACCGATGACGGCGCCCGCCCGCAGGTCGTCCAGCCGGCCGAAATGATGCAGGCGGACGCCGCCCCGGGCGTCCAGGATCACCAGCGAAGGCGTGCCCTGCAGGCCCCAGGCCTGCATGGTCAGGGGAATCGGATTGCCGGACGGGGCGGGCCGGTCGATGCCCACGGGAAAGCGGATCCGGTATTCGTGCAGGAACGCCCGCAGCGCGATCTCGCCCATGGCGGCGTGATGCTCGAAGACCGTGTGCAGGCCGATCACCTGGACGCGTCCCGGCGGAAAGGATTCGTGGATCGCCTTGGCCTGGGGCAGGCCGTGGGACACGCAGCCCGGGCATAGCATCTGGAAGGCGTGGACGACCACCACGGACCCGCGCAGCGATTCCAGCGTGGGCGGATCGTCGTGGACGTTCAGCCAGGTCTCGATGTCCCAGGGGGGAGGCAGCGCACCATTGATCATGATCAGGCTCCGAGGCGAGGTCGGTCGATTCCATGATAGGACGGACGTACAATCGGGGAAAGACGCCGGGCCGGGAAAACCTACAATTCGTAGTGGTAATCTCCTGCGGATCGGCCGACCATGGTGTAATGATGCGCCTTCGCCGTTCCTCGACATGCCGGCGGCGGGGCGATGCGGGGCGCTCGTGGGGCGCCCATCGGAAACTTCCCTGTCTGACGGAGACTCATACATGAAACTGTCCGCTCTCGCCCTGAGCCTTTCCCTGCTGGCCATGGGCCAGGCCGCCCACGCCGCGCCGGATTTCGCCCAGGTCAAGGACATTCTGACCAAGAACGCCTGTCTGGCCTGCCACTCGGTCGACAAGAAGGTCGTCGGCCCCGCGTACATCGATGTCGCGGCCAAGCACAAGGGCCAGGCGGACGCCGCCGAAGTCCTGACCAAGCACATCAAGGGCGGCAGTTCCGGCGTGTACGGTCCGATCCCGATGCCGCCCAACGTCGGCATTTCCGACGCCGACATCAAGACGGTGGTCGACTGGCTGGTGGCCGGCGCCCCGCACTGATCGCCCGGCGCGCTTGCGCGGACCCTGTGCGCGGCCGTCGGCCGCCGCAGGGTTTTTTAATTTCGGGGTCCGGTTCGCGGGCCCGTCCTTCATCAACAGGAGCCGGCATGAACCGAGTCGATGTCTTCTCGGGCCTGGAAACCCAGTCCATTTCCGTCGAAGTCCTGCGGGAAAAATACGCCAAGGGCGACGAAACCTCGATCGTCGAGATCCAGCGGCGCGTGGCGCGCGCGCTGGCCGCGGTCGAAAAACCCAGGCAGCGCGCCCGTTACCGGGCCCTGTTCCTGGATGCCCAGCAGCGCGGATTCATTCCCGCCGGCCGCATCAATTCGGCCGCGGGCACGGACCTGGCCGCCACGCTCATCAACTGCTTCGTCCAGCCGGTCGGCGATTCGGTGTCCGACCCCGTGGACGGCCGGCCGGGCATCTACGACGCCCTGCAAAAAGCCGCAGAGACGATGCGGCGCGGCGGTGGGGTGGGGTACAACTTCAGCCACATCCGCCCGGCGGGCGCCATCGTCAAGGGCACGGCCTCGAAGGCGTCCGGACCCGTGTCCTACATGCGCGTGTTCGACCGCTCCTGCGAGACCGTGGAATCGGCCGGCTCGCGGCGCGGCGCGCAGATGGGCGTGCTCGACGTCGGCCATCCCGACATCGAGGCCTTCATCGAGGCCAAGCAGACGGCCGGCGAGCTGACCAACTTCAACGTCTCGGTCAGCGTCACCGACGCATTCATGCGCGCCGTCGAGAACGACACCTCGTTCCCCCTGACCCACGCGGCGGAGCCTGCGGACGACCTGAAGGCCGCCGGCGCCCATCGCCGCGAGGACGGCCTGTGGGTCTACCGCGAGATCCGGGCGCGCGACCTGTGGGACCGGATCATGCGGTCCACCTACGACTACGCCGAGCCCGGCGTGCTGTTCCACGACCGGATCAACGGCGAGAACAACCTGCACTACCTGGAAACGCTGGACGCCACCAATCCCTGCGGCGAACAGCCGCTGCCGGGCTATGGCTGCTGCTGCCTGGGCTCGATCGACCTGACGCGCTTCGTGCGCGACCCCTTCGGCCTGCAGGGCGAACCGTCCGTGGACTGGGACGGGCTGGCCGAGGTCGTGGCGGTGGCCGTGCGCATGCTGGACAACGTGCTGGACGCGACCGTCTGGCCCCTGCGGGAACAGGCGGCGGAAGCCGCCCGCAAGCGCCGCGTCGGCCTTGGGGTCACCGGCCTGGGCGACGCGCTGATCATGCTGAAGCTGGCCTATGACAGCGAACCCGCGCGCGCGATGGCGGCCCGGTTCGCCCGCGAGGTGGCCCACGCCGCCTACCGGGCCTCGGTCGAGCTGGCCCGCGAGCGCGGCCCCTTCCCGGGCTTCCAGGCCGAGGCCTACCTGGACAGCGGCTTCGCCCGGCGCCTGCCCGAGGACATCCGCGCCGCCATCGCGGAACATGGCATCCGCAACAGCCACCTCACGTCCATCGCCCCGACGGGCACGATTTCCCTGGCCTTCGCCGACAACGCCTCCAACGGCATCGAGCCGCCGTTCTCCTGGACCTACACGCGCACCAAGCGCATGGCCGACGGCGGCAAGCAGGATTACGTGGTCGAGGACCACGCCTACCGGCTCTACCGCCTGATGGGCGGCGACGTGTCCGCGCTGCCGCCGTATTTCCGCACCGCGCTGGAGATCTCCGCGCGCGACCACGCGCTGATGGTCGCGGCCGTCAAGGACCACGTCGACGCCGCGATCTCCAAGACCGTGAACGTGGCCGCGGACTACCCCTACGAGGACTTCAAGGACCTGTACATGCAGGCCTGGAAGCTCGGCCTGAAGGGCATCACCACCTATCGCCCCAGCGGCAAGCGCGGCGCCGTGCTGTCCGTGGCCCCCGCGGCCGACGCGCCCGCGCAGCCCGAGGCCATCTCCCTGTCCGAGGCCGACCGCCGCCTGGTGCTCAAGCGCGTCATCGAACCCGTGCTCAACAGCCTGCGCTGGCCCAACCGCCCGCGGCTGCCGCGCGGGGCGTCCTGCTGGGCGTCGGACGCCATCGAGTCCCCGGAAGGCAGTTTCGTGGTCTTCGTGTCCGACCTGCAGAACCGGCCCTTCGAGGTCTGGGTCAACGGCGCCCGCCCGCCGCGCGGCCTGGGCTCCGTGGCCAAGATGCTCAGCCTGGACATGTACACGAACGACTTCCCCTGGCTCAACCGCAAGCTGGAGGTCCTGGCCGGCACCAACGGCGGCACGGCCTTCCAGATCCTGGACCCGGAGGCCGGCGAGCCGATCTGGGTGCCCTCGACGGTGGCCGCCCTGGCGCGCCTGGTGGCGTTCCGCCACCGCACCCTGGGCATCGACGCCGCGGCCGCGCCCAAATCGGCCATGATGGAGGCCCTGATCGCGCCGCGCGAACCCAAGACCGGCCCGGACGGAACGATGGGCTGGATCTGCGACGTCCTCAATCCGGTCACGGGCGACGATTTCGTGCTGATGGTCAAGGAACTGCGCATGCCCGACGGTTCCACCCGGCCGTACTCGGTATGGGGCGCCGGCAAGTTCCCGCGCGCGTTCGAGGGCCTGTTCAAGCTCCTGAGCCTGGACATGCGCATCGTCGATCCGGCCTGGATCGCCATGAAGCTGCGCAAGCTGATGAACTACGCCGAGCCCCAGGGCGATTTCCTGGCCCGGGTGCCCGGCGCCGACAAGTCCAGCTCCTTCCCCTCGACGGAAGCCTACATCGCCCGCCTGCTGATCCACCGCTACGCGATGCTCGGCATCCTGGATGAGCACGGCGAGCCCGTCGAGCAGATGGGCGTGGTGCAGGCCGAGTCCGACGCCACCGCGGCGCCCGCCCATCCGGCCCGCCCGGCGCCCGTCGCCAACGGGACCGAGTGCCCCGAATGCCACCTGCACAGCGTCATCAGGAAGGACGGCTGCCAGTTCTGCACCCACTGCGGATACACGGGAGCATGTGGATGAGACAGGACACGGGACAGTCCCTGCGGACTGTCCCGTGCCTGTCGAATCCGAGCCGCTTGCAAGCGGCGAGGTGGAGAGATGCCGCTCTTTGAGGACGCCCCGCCTGTCGAATCCGAGCCGCTTGCAAGCGGCGAGGTGGAGGAAACAGGAATAGAATGATTCCCCCGGCCCGGGGAGACCGGGGACTCGATCACTCAACCAAGAAGTGTCATGAATCACCAATACGACGTCCTGATCATCGGCAGCGGCCTGTCCGGCCTGACGGTGGCGCTGCACCTGGCGGCCGACAAGAAAGTCGCCGTGCTGTCGAAGAAAGCCCTGCTGGACGGGGCCAGCAACTGGGCCCAGGGCGGCATCGCCGCCGTGCTGGATTCCCAGGACAGCCACGACGAACACATCGCCGACACGCTGGTGGCGGGCGCCGGACTGTGCGATTCCGACGCCACGCGCCACATCGTCGAGCAGGGCCGTTCGGCCATCGACTGGCTGATCGAACTGGGCGTGCCCTTCACCCCGGACCAGGGCGCCGAACTGGGCTTCCACCTGACCCGCGAGGGCGGCCACAGCCAGCGGCGCATCATCCACGCCGCCGACGCCACCGGCCACCTGGTCCAGCTGACCCTGGAACAGCAGGTCCGGGCCCACCGCAACATCACCCTGCTGGAATACCATTCCGGGGTCGAGCTCATCACCAGCCGCATCCTGGCCGATGGAGGACCGGTCCCGGCCGACCAGCCGGCCCGCTGCCTGGGGGCCTACGTCTACGACGAACGCGCCGACCGCGTGCACACCATCCTGGCGTCCCGCGTCGTGCTGGCGACGGGCGGCGCGGGCAAGGTCTACCTGCACACCAGCAATCCCGACACCTCCACCGGCGACGGCATCGCCATGGCCTGGCGGGCGGGCTGCCGCGTGGCCAACATGGAATTCATGCAGTTCCACCCGACCTGCATGTACCACCCGCAGGCCAAGTCCTTCCTGATCTCCGAGGCCGTGCGCGGAGAGGGCGGGGTGCTGCGCCTGCCGGCCTCGGCCGGCGCCCAGGCGGGTGAGCGCTTCATGCAGTGGCACGACGAGCGGCTGGAACTGGCTCCGCGCGACGTGGTGGCCCGCGCCATCGATTTCGAGATCAAGAAACGCGGCCTGACCCACGTGGACCTGGACATCAGCCACCGGCCGGCCGAATTCATCCGCGAGCATTTCCCGACCATCCACGCCCGCTGCCTGGAATTCGGCATCGACATGACCCGCGAGCCGATCCCGGTGGTGCCGGCGATGCACTTCACCTGCGGCGGGGTGGTGGTCGACATGAACGGCCGCACCGACATCCCGGGCCTCTACGCGGTGGGGGAAACCGCCTACACCGGCCTGCACGGCGCCAACCGCCTGGCCAGCAATTCGCTGCTGGAATGCCTGGTGATCGGCCGCAACGCCGCGCACGACATCGACGCCCAGCCCGATCCGGATCCCCTGCCGGGCCGGGTGCCTGACTGGGACGACAGCCGGGCGCGCGACAGTTCCGAGGCCGTGCTGGTCACGCACGCCTGGGACGAGGTCCGTCGCCTGATGTCCAATTACGTCGGCATCGTGCGCACGCAGAAGCGCCTGGGCCGCGCGCGCCAGCGCATCAGCCTGCTGGACCAGGAAATCGAGTCGTACTACCAGGAACACCGGGTCACCAGCGACCTGCTGGAATGCCGCAACCTGATCCAGGTCGCCGCCCTGGTGGTGGCCGCCGCGCTGTCGCGCAAGGAAAGCCGCGGCCTGCACTATTGCCAGGATTTCCCCTGGACGCTGCCCCGGGCGCTGCCCACGGTGATGACGCCGGAAGACGGCTTCCGCTGAGGCGGCGCCGGCCTGAATTCCACGCACGGCCGGCGGATGGATCAGGACGGCGGACCGGGAAGGTCTCCGCCCAGGTTCCGGAGGGCCTCTGGAGAGGTTCCCTACACGATCCGCAGCGAGTAATCGACGGCCCGGATGTCCTTGGTCAGGCTGCCGATCGAGATCCGGTCCACGCCCGTCTGGGCGATCGCGCGCACGGTGTCGTGGCGGATGCCGCCGGAGGCTTCCAGCAGGGCGCGGCCGGCGTTCAGCGTGACCGCCGCGGCCAGGTCGTCCAGGCTGAAGTTGTCCAGCAGCACGGACACGGCCCCGGCGTCCAGCGCCTGCCGCAGCTCGTCCAGCGATTCGACCTCGATCTGGATCGGCGCGCCGCCCGCGACGTCCTGGGCGGCCCGCAGGGCGGCGGCGATGCCGCCCGCCGCCATGATGTGGTTTTCCTTGATCAGGATGCCGTCGTACAGGGCCAGGCGCTGGTTCATGCCGCCGCCCACGCGCACGGCGTACTTTTCCGCCAGGCGCAACTCGGGCAGCGTCTTGCGGGTGTCCAGGATGGACGCGCGCGTGCCGGCGGTCAGGTCCACGTAGCGGCGGGTGGCCGTGGCCACGCCCGACAGCAGCTGCAGGAAGTTCAGGGCGGTGCGTTCGGCGGTCAGCAGGGCGCGCGCCGGGCCGTGCAGGCGGCAGACCACGGAATCGGCTTCCATCAGGTCGCCCTCGGCGTAGGCCCAGTCGAGCAGGATGCGCTCGTCCACCCGGTGCATCACGGCCTCGAACCAGGGCGCGCCGCACAGCACGGCGGGTTCGCGCACGATGACGCGGGCGGATTCGACCTGATCGGCGGGGATCAGCAGGCCGGTGAGGTCGCCCTGGCCGACGTCCTCGGCCAGGGCGCGTTCGACGTTGGCCTCGAAGGCGGACTGCAGGGCGGGCGGGAAGGGGGCGTGAGGATTGCGCAGCGTGGAAGAAACGCGCTGGGGGCGGCTCGGCGTGCTCATGCCGGACCGATTCCCGAAAACAGGGCCTGTTCCCGCGCCAGGTCGGGGCCGGGGCGCGTGTCGCGGCGGCGCGCGGCGGCGAAGTCCAGCATGCGGTCGATGCAGACCTTGGCCTGACGGCCCAGGGCCGGGTCCAGGCGGATTTCGTTGGTGCCGAATTCCAGCGCGTCGGCCACGCCCTTGAGGGAATTCATGGCCATCCAGGGACAATGGGCACAGCTCTTGCAGGTGGCGGATTCGCCGGCCGTCGGCGCGGCGATGAAGGTCTTGCCGGGCGCGGCCAGGCGCATCTTGTGCAGCAGGCCCTGGTCGGTGGCGACGATGAAGGTCGTGGCCGGCGATTCGGTCACGGCCGCCAGCAGGCGCGAGGTCGATCCCACCACGTCGGCCTGGGCCACGACGGAGGCGGGCGATTCCGGGTGCACCAGCACCAGGGCGCCCGGGTGTTCCTTGCGCATCAGATCCAGTTCGATACCCTTGAATTCGTCGTGCACGGTGCAGGAGCCCTGCCACAGCACCATGTCCGCGCCGGTCTCGCGCTGGATGTAGGACCCCAGGTGGCGGTCCGGCGCCCAGAGGATCTTTTGTCCCTGGCGGTGCAGTTCGGCGACGATGTCCAGGCCGATGGAGGACGTCACCATCCAGTCGGCCTGGGCCTTCACGGCGGCGCTGGTGTTGGCGTACACCACCACCGTGCGGTCGGGATGCTGCGCCCGGAACGCGGCGAAGGCCACGGGGTCGCAGCCCAGGTCCAGGGAACAGGTCGCGTCCAGGTCGGGCATCAGGATGCGTTTTTCGGGGGACAGGATCTTGGCCGTCTCGCCCATGAAGCGCACGCCCGAGACCACCAGGGTGTCGGCCGCGTGGTCGCGTCCGAAGCGCGCCATTTCCAGGGAATCGGACACGCAGCCGCCGGTCTCCTCGGCCAGGTCCTGGATGTCGGCGTCCACGTAATAGTGCGCGACCAGGGCGGCGTTGCGGGATTTCAGCAGGCGCCGCACGCGGTCCTTCTGGAATTCGCGTTCCTGGGGAGACAGCGGGGGATTCACCCGGGCCCAGGCCTCGGCCACCGTATGGGTGCCGACGGCCATGTCCGGGCGGTCGAATTCGACGATTCGGGTACCTGAGGGCATGATGATTGGGATCGAAGCGGAAAAACGGGTAGAAAGCCATCATACGACAAAGCCGCCCGCATCGCCCGGCACGGCCTTGCGCGCGAAGCGGGAATCGGTGCCGATTGCGGCCGCGCCGCGCCGCCGGCCAGCGCCTGGCGGCAGGCAATTCCCGGTATAATTCGCGCCACCCGTCATCGGGGAGTAGCCGGCCCGCGGCCCGGCCCGTCCATTTCAGGACGGCGCGCCGCGCGGTGCCTGCGTCAACACACTTGGCCGTCCGGCCATGGCGCACGCGGTCCGCATCATCCGGACCCGGCAAGACCGCTGACTGCGTTTCCCGCCGCAAGGGGCCGGCGGGGGCGTAGTCGCGTCAGCCCCGGACGTTGTTTCCATGGATGCCTTCCTCGTTTCCACCGGCGTGGTCGCGCTGGGTGAAATCGGCGACAAGACCCAGTTGCTGGCCATGATGCTGGCCGCCCGCTACCATCGGCCCGGCCTGATCTGCCTGGGCGTGCTGATCGCCACCCTGGCCAACCACGCCCTGGCCGGTCTGGTCGGCCAGCTGGCCGCCCAACTGTTCGATCCCGATGTCCTGCAATGGGTGCTGGGGATTTCCTTCCTGCTCATGGCCGGCTGGTTGCTGATTCCCGACAGGCTCGACGAAGAGCCCCGGCCGATGCGGGGCCTGGGCGTGCTGACGGCCACGATCACGCTGTTCTTCCTGGCGGAGATGGGGGACAAGACCCAGATCGCCACCGTGGCCCTGGCGGCGCGCTACGAGAGCCTCGTCGCGGTCGTGGGAGGCAGCACCCTGGGCATGATGCTGGCCAACGTGCCGGCCGTGTATTTCGGCGCCCGCGCCGCCGGCCGCCTGCCCGCCCGCCTGGTGCACGGCGTCGCCGCCGCGCTGTTCGCGGTCCTGGGCTGTGCGACGCTGCTGAACGCGGCCGGCTGGGTATAGGACGGTTCCCGATGCTCGCCCTGGTCCTGTTCGTCCTGACGCTGGCGCTGGTCATCTGGCAGCCCCGCGGCCTGGGCATCGGCTGGAGCGCCAGCCTGGGCGCCGGGCTCGCGCTGCTGACCGGCGTCATCCGGCCGGCGGACATCCCGGTGGTCTGGGGCATCGTCTGGAACGCCACGGGCACTTTCGTCGCGGTCGTGATCATCAGCCTGCTGCTGGAGGCCGCCGGCTTCTTCGAATGGGCCGCCCTGCACGTGGCCCGCTGGGGCGGCGGCCGGGGCGGGCGCCTGTTCGTCCTGATGATCCTGCTGGGCGCCGGCGTCAGCGCGCTGTTCAACAACGACGGCGCGGCGCTGATCCTGACCCCGATCGTCGTCGCCATGCTGGCGGCGCTGCGGTTTTCTCCCCGGGCGACGCTGGCCTTCGTCATGGCGGCGGGCTTCATCGCCGACACCGCCAGCCTGCCGCTGGTGGTGTCCAACCTGGTGAACATCGTCACGGCGGATTATTTCGGCATCGGCTTCGCCCGCTACGCGGCCGTCATGGCGCCGGTCGACCTCGCGGCCATCCTGGCCTCCCTGGCGGTCCTGGGGCTGGTGTTCCGCCGCGCCATCCCGCCGCGCTACGACGCGCAGCGGCTGCCGGCGCCGGCGTCCGTCGTCCGCGACCGGCCGACGTTCCTGGCGGGGTGGGGCGTGCTGGCCTGGCTGCTGCTGGGCTTCTTCGTGCTGGAGCCCCTGGGCATCCCCGTCAGCGCGACGGCGGCCGCCGGCGCCCTGGCCCTGGCCGGCGTGGCCGCCCGGGGCGGGCGCATCCCGGTCCTGCGCCGGGTGCGCGGCGCGCCCTGGCAGATCATCGTGTTCGCCCTGGGCATGTACCTGGTGGTCTACGGCCTGCGCCACGCGGGCCTGACGGAATTCCTGACGCGGGCGCTGGACTGGCTGGCCGGGCAGGGGGTCTGGACGGCCACCCTGGGCACGGGGCTGCTGAGCGCGGTCCTGTCGTCCCTGATGAACAACCTGCCCACGGTCCTGATCGGCGCCCTGTCGATCGAGGCGTCCCAGGCGCAGGGCGTCGTGCGCGAGGCCATGATCTACGCGCACGTGATCGGCTGCGACCTGGGGCCCAAGCTGACGCCCATCGGCAGCCTGGCCACGTTGCTGTGGCTGCACGTGCTGCGCGGACGGGACATCCGCATCGGCTGGGGGCAGTACTGCCGGATCGGGCTGGCGCTGACGCTGCCGGTGCTGGCCGCGGCGTTGGCGGCGCTGGCGTGGCGGGTCGGGTGAACCGGGGCGCTACACCAGCACCAGCCGATCGTCGATACTGGCCACGCCCGGCGCCGCCCATGCCGCGCGCTCGATGGCTTTCCGTTCCCCCCAGCTGCGGACCTTGCCTTCGAGGATCACTTTGCTATCGCTGACGGACACGGTGACGCCGCCGGCCTCGACCTCGGCGCTGCGCTTGAGCGCGTCTTCGATACGGCGTTTCACGTCATCCGCCACGATCGTCGGAGCAACGGCGATTCGATTGACGACGCCGAGCACGCCGGAGAGTTTTCGAACGGCGTGTTCGGCGGCCGCCCTCTGGAAATGCCAATCCACCTTCCCGGAGAGCGTGATCCAGCCTTTCTGAACCTTCACCTGGATCTTGTCGCTCGGGACCGTGGCATCCCAGGAGATGATCTTGAGCGCGCGGCTGGCGATTTCATCATCCGCCATATGCTTGCCGTAGCCATCACGCACCTCGATTTCCTGCGCGATGCCCCGGACTCCGCCGACGCCCTGAACCACTCGTTCCGCCACGAGCTTCTGCGCATAGGACGCCACATGCCCCGTCAGCGTCACCACGCCATTGTCCACGGCAATGCCGATGTTCGCCGCGTCGATGCTCGGTTCGTACTCCAGCGCGCTTTCCACCGCATCCCGCAATTTCGTATCTTTCATGATCATCTCCGAATTCCGTTGAATTCATGATTTTCCATATCGACCATCATGCCGACGAATCATTGTGCGACGCCGGTCGCGGACGTTATTGACGATGGTCAACGATGCGCTCCGGCGGGATCGGACGCGAGGGCGGATCCGGACGGCCGCCGTCACTGGCTGGCGCCCAGCCTGCTCAGGGCTTCCGGGTTGCGTATGCTGAGATGCCGCCTGCGCACATCCAGGATGCGCGCCAGTTGAAGGCGGGTGAACGCGCGGCTGACCGTCTCGAGCTTCATCCCCAGGTGGAGGGCGATGTCTTCGCGAGTCATCTTCAGAACGAGCTCCCGCGGGGAGTAGCCGCTGGTGGCCATCCTTTCCGAAATGTCCAGGAGAAAATTGGCAATGCGTTCCTCGCTATTCATGCTCGCCAGAACCAGCAGCAGACGCCTGTAGTGATTCGTTTCTCGCGCGATTGCCTTGTTCAGCTGCAACACCGCCATCGGATCGCCCCTGGAACGGGCCACCAGATCGGCAAAAGGCAGGACGCATACCAGGGAGTCCTCCAGGGCGATCGCGGTGCACATATATTTTCCGGTTTCTATGCCGTCGAGGCCCAACAGCGCGCCCGCCATGGGGAATGACGCGATCTGCTCCATGCCGACGCAGTTCGTGATGCGCTGTTTCATCGACCCGGCATACAGCAGGTAAAGATTGACGCAGGCATCGCCGGCGCGGTAGAGGGATTGGCCCCGATGTATGGTGCGGCGGTCGATGCCGTTGACCGGAAGGGACTGGCGGCCATCGTTTCTGATGTTGCGGCATAGATCGGGAACCGGGCATGTTCCCGTGGCGGCCATTCTGCATGGGGTGGGGGAAGGGGCGCGCGGGGCGGATGGCTGGGGAGGATGGGCCGGGTCCTGCAGGCTGCCGCTCCCGGCGAGCGTATGGGCGGTGTTCATGACGTGCCTCATGTGGCTTGGTGCGCCACGGTTCGAACGGGTGGCGGTGAGGCCAGTATTGTCGGGACGGGCCGGTCGCGCTATCGGCGGATTCGGATAGTTCCCGCCGAAATGGACTACGAATGTAGGAATCTTTCTACACGCCCCGCCCGCATGCCGCTGGGCATGGCGATCGCGTTTCGGAACATCCGGAGCCTATTCCGGATGTTCCGGACGCACGTCCATGGTTTCCAGCTCATCGACAAGACGATGCTTGATGGCATAGCGGACCAGGTCCGTCTGGTTGCGCATATGCATCTTGACGAACAGCCGGGTCTTGTAGGTGCTGACGGTCTTGACGCTGATGAACAAGCGCCGGGCGATCTCGGAATTGGTCTGGCCCTCCGCGAGCAGCTGGAAAACGGTGAATTCGCGATCCGACAGCAGGAGATGGGGGGTATCGTCGTGATTGCCATGCCGCTCGAACGCAATGCTTTCCGCCAGCGCCTGGCTGAGGAACCGCCCGCCCATCGCCACTTTGCGCACCGCCTGGACCAGTTCTTCCGCCGCGCCGTCCTTGGTCAGGTAGCCCGCCGCGCCGGCCTTGATCGCCCGGGCCACATATTGCTGCTCTCCGTGCATGGTCAGCACCAGGATGGGGACCCTGGGGTATTCCGCCCGGATCTGGCGTATCAGGTCGATGCCGTCGCGTCCGGGCATCGACATGTCGAGCACCAGCACATCCCAGTGCCGCCGGGCCAGAAGGGCCAGCGCCTCCTGGCCGTTTCCCGCTTCGCCTTCCACGACGATGTCGCTGGTCTGATGGAGCAGGCGCTTCAGGCCTTCGCGCAGCAGCGTGTGGTCGTCCGCGAGCAATAGCGAGATCATGGACTTCTTCCTACGAGGGACCCGGTTGTTCCAGAGGCACGAGCACTTTCAGCCGGAGTCCCCCTCTGGGGCGGGTATGGATGGAGACGGTGCCATTCAATAGGCGCACGCGTTCCCGCATGCCCAGCAGGCCCAGGCGCTTGGGCAGCGCCCTGGCCAGATGCTCGGGTGTCGTGCCTATACCGTTGTCCTGCACGATCAAGGCGCATTGCGTCCCGGTGCAATAAAGCTCGAGCAGGACATTCGTCGCGTGCGCATGCTTTGCGATGTTCGTGAGCGCCTCCTGGGCCACGCGGAACAGCACGGTGCTCATCACGGTCGAGAATTTCTGCTGCCCGACATCGATGCGGGTCTTCACCTCGACGCCGTAGCGGGAAACGAAGTCCGAAGTCAGCCATTCCACCGCGGCGGGCAGGCCGAGATCATCCAGCATGACGGGCCGCAGGTCGGACGCAATGCGGCGCAGGGATGTGAATGCGCTCTTGATCAGATGCCGCATTGCGCCTATGTGGCCGGACCCGGCCGCCGGGGACGAGGGCAAGGCCGCCTCGAGCTGGGACAGTTCCATCGAAAGAGCCGTCAGGATCTGGCCGATGTCGTCGTGCAATTCTCGCGCGATGTGTCTTTTTTCCTGCTCCCGCTCGCGCAGCAATGCATTGGACAGCCGTGTCAGTTCGTCGCGTGACGCGCGCAGTGCCTGCTCGGCCTGCAGCCGCTCCGTGATGTCGCGGAGAAAGACCGTCAGGTAGACGCCCGTCGGCGTCTTGATCCGGGAGATCGACGCTTCCATGGGGAATTCCTCGCCATTGGCCCTCAGGCCCCATAGCGGCATGCCCGACCCCATGCTGTGCCTGGAATCCCCCGTATTCTGAAAACGCGCGATGTGCTCCGCGTGCGCCTTGCGGAAGCGTGCGGGAACGAGGATGTCCAGGTTCTGGCCTATCACCTGTTCCGCGTCATAGAGAAATGCCTTTTCCGCCGCGGGATTGAATATGACAACGCGATGTGCCGCATCGACCGCGATGATCGATTCGCCGGTGGATCGGACGATGTCGACAAGCGGGGGGAGCGTGAACGAATTGATCATTGCGTCATCCCCGACGAATCCCTGGATCCGGAAGGATCCGGGCAGGCGGGCTCGTCATTTCAGGCCGCATGAAGGGCCAAGCGCAATTTTACGCCAACGGGCCGGTTTCAGACAGGTGGCGGATGCAGAGCCCATGCGGGTTTCAAGGGATTTCAACAGGAAACGGAAGGTGCCTGCGGCACCTCCCGCGGGCAAGTCGTTCAATCCGATCGGGCCTCCCGTGCCACGAGCGTGCGCAGGATATCGCGGCGGCTGACGATGCCGACGACCTTTCCCGCCCGGGTGATGGGAACCCGTTTGATGCAGTATTTCAACATCACATCCGCGATCTCCGTGAGGCTCGTCTGTTCGTCCCGTGTGATGACCGGACTCGTCATGACGCTTGCCGCCGTCATCTCGCCAAGTTGCAGGCTGTGCAGGCATTCGAGATTCATCGGTCCGCCCTCGGCCAGGAAGTCGAACCAATGGTTCAGGCTTTGCTGGTGGCCGCCCCCCTTTCGCCTGATGAGATCGCCTTCGCTGACCACGCCGGCCAATGAGCCGTCGTTCGCGGTCACCATGACCGCGCTGATGTTGCTGTACAGCATGATGCGAATGATCTCCGATACGGTGGTTCCGCTGCCGACGCTCAGCGGAGAGGCGGTCATTACTGCGTGCGCAAGCATGGGATTTTCTCCGAAACGCCGAAACTTCCCGATCATCGGAATTCCCGGGCCACGAGGCGCCGGGGAGCCTACGGAATGAGGCCGAGATAACGCGCGGTGTCGCGCAGCAGCTTCCGCACGGCCCCGGTTTCGTCGGATGCGAAGTGGTCGTTTCGTTCAGCCTCCGATCCCGGGGAGGCAAGCGTCGGCTCCCGGGAAGACGGCCGTGGCTCGGGCCTGGGCGGCCGATGGGGATGCGGCTGGCGCTTGCTGAGCAGGATGCAGGGAATCGCGGCCATGACACGCCCCGGTCAATGGGCGCTTGCCCGTTGTGAATGGGACTTGCCGTTCGCGGACGGGGCGGGGCCGGCTCCCGCCAGGGGACCGTAGGGCGGCATGATGGGCATGTGTGTCGCCAGAGTCGCGCAGGCCCGTTGGATCTGTTCCAGGCCATCTCGGGTCGTGCTCCGGGTGGTGGCCTGTCCATCCAGGACAGCCTGGATCAGTGCCAGCATGTAATGATTCCAGCGGCCGATCTGCTCGGCGTACGCCTGCCGCTGCCAGGCGGCGCACTGCGCCATGTCGTCGGCGTTTTTCAGTTTGCCCGCGCATCGCGCGGCGGCGTCCGCGAACTCGGCGTCGGTGCGGCGCTGCATGTCCCGCAAGCGCTCCATGTGGATGAAGTAGGTCCTCCAGGCGTCGAGCACGATGCTTGCTCCAGCCTTGTAGAGCGACGTCGATGTGTCATTCCGTCCCATGGCGATCTCCTTGCCCGACTCTGTATCACGCCATCAGTATGCATTTCGCGCGTTCCGGTTTTTTGACTTTCATCAGTTACCCGGCGGTTGGGCCCGGTCGAAGAATCATGACGGGAATTGACGCGCATCGATAAGGCACGCGGCACCGCGGCTAGGATGAAATCGAGCGGGGCTCGATCCCCATGCCGAACGTCGTGGATGGAGATCTGCCGGATCAGAAACCGCCCATCGTGCCGGGGCACGGAATCGTCGGCATTGTCGAGGCGGCGGGACGGCCAGGAATTCCCGCACCTGGACGGCAGGACAAGCGTCGTCCGTTGACTGAAGTCAATATCGTCGACTTCCGGCCTTCTATCCTGAATGGGCGGTTTCCGCGGATCTGATTCCCGAGAATCATGTTCATGTGAAATGACGCGCCGCGATTTTCATTCATTTGAGAGGTCGATCATGTACAAAGAACGATGGCAGCCGATCCTGGCCCTGATACTGGGTGCATATATCATTGCTTCCCCCTGGCTCATCCCCTATTTTCTGGCGGATGCGAAACTGGCGCTGGAACCCGCATGGAGCCACTATTTCGCGGGCTTGGCCATCGTCATCGTGGCGGTCTTCGCCATCATGTCTTTCGGGCTGTGGACGGCATGGCTGGAGGCCTTGCTGGGTCTATGGATCATCATCGCGCCATGGCTGCTCGGGTTTTCCTCGTTGCCCTTCTTCACCTGGAGTTCCGTGATCGTGGGCCTCGTGCTGATCGCGATCTCCGTCGATTCGATGAGGGAGGAACTGGCGCAATCGACGTGACAGGCCCGGCCTGCTGCGCCCATGCTGGCCGCGACCCCTCGATTAGTGTGAACAGGCCCTAGTGCGCGAACAGAATCGGAACGGTCATCGACTGAAGCAGGGTTTTCGACGTGCCGCCCAGTATCCATTCCCGCACGCGGCTGCGGTTGTAGAGGCCCATGACGATCATGTCGCAATCGTGATCGGCGGCCGCATTCAATATGGCGTTGCCGATTCCGACGCCTTCGCTGATCGTGTGCACGGCTTTGGGGGCGGGGTAGCCGTGCGCGGCGCAGTAGGCTGGCAGGTCTTCCGGATGGATATCCAGCGAATACAGCATGTCGGGTTGCGGATCGACCGTCAGAACGGTGAGTCGGGATGCCGTGCGGAGCAAAGGGGCGGCATCCGCCAATGCCCGCGCGGCCCGACGGCCGTAATCCCAGCAGAAAAGCACATGCTGGCCAATGGTCCGACGCGTATCCCCGGCGTATGGCACCACCAGGACGGGACGGCCGGCCGCGGTGATCACGGAGTCGACCACACTGGGCGGTATGGCCCAGTTCAACTGGGCCGTGTCCGTCTGGCTCATGATCAGCAGGTCGCATGAACGGGCATGTGCCGCCAGGGCTTCTTCGGCGGGAGCCTTGGGCATCCGGCATTGGGCCCTGATTCCCGCCAGGACGGCCTGCTTCAGGAAATGCGCTTTTATCTCTATTTTTTCTTGTGTGAATTGTCCCTGCAGCTTGTCCAGAACCTGCTGCGAGATCCCTGTTTCGTCATACATGTACCGCGGCATGGGCGGGTCGGTGCAAATACCGATCAGCTCGGCCTTGTGCTGCGTCGCCAGTTGCATGGCCAGTTGCACGCGGCGCGCCTGGTTGGCGTCCTTGGTCAGGTCAAGTGCGATGCGTCCGAGCATGACAGCCTCCTGTTGGCTAGGCAAACGGATATCGAGGCCCAATCTATGCCTGCGGAGGTCTTTGAAAATTGACTTGACGCAATATTCGATGAAATGACCGAAGCGGGCCTGGCCGGGCGCGGAAGGGACCCGCGTCGACTTATCGTTCTCATCCAGGTATACGATTTTTCGTATGGGCGATAGGAATATTTCATTCTTAAAATTATAAAATATTCATGATCCGATCCTAGAATATTCAGCAGTTCTTCTCGCGAAAAGATCCTCACAAGATTCCTTCAGGAGACTGCCTTGAAATACCATCATCACGGGTACGTTTCGCACGACCCGCGCATCCAGGCGCCCGCCGGCGCCGGGATCGATCGCCCGGAAGAGCTGCCCGACCGCGTGGACGTCCTGATCGTCGGGGCGGGGCCCGCCGGCATGATCACGGCGGCCCAGCTGTCCCAGTTTCCCGGCATCGTCACGCGCATCGTCGACCGCCGGGCCGGGCGCCTGGAAGTCGGCCTGGCGGACGGCCTGCAGCCGCGCAGCATCGAGACGTTCGAGGCGTTCGGCTTCGCGCAGCGGCTGATCGACGAGGCCTGCCGGGTCACGGAAACCGTATTCTGGAAGGCGGACCCGGAAAACCCGGCGGACATCGTCCGGGTGTCCCGCGTCGCCGAGGATCCGCACGACGTCAGCGAATATCCCCACCTGACCGTCAACCAGGCCCGGGTGCTGGATTATTTCGCCGAGTTCATGGCCAACGCGCCCACGCGCATGAGGCCCGATTACGGCTACGAGTTCCTGGGCCTGGCGGTGGCCGCGGAGGGTGACTACCCCGTGACCGTGCGGCTGGCCCGCGCCGGCGACCCGGCCGGCCGGGAACGCGTCGTCCACGCCCGCTACGTGGTGGGCGCGGACGGCGGGCGCAGCGGCGTGCGCAAGGCGATCGGCCTGGCGCTGCGCGGCGTATCGTCCAATCACGCCTGGGGCGTCATGGACCTGCTGGCCGACACGGATTTCCCGGATGTCCGCACCAAGTGCGCGATCCAGTCGGAAGCCGGCAACATCCTGCTGATCCCCCGCGAGGGCGGCTTCCTGTTCCGCCTGTACGTCGACCTGGGCGAGGTGCCCGCGGACGACGCGGGCGCCATCCGCGAGATGCCGCTCGAGCGGATCGTCGCCCGGGCGCAGCGGATTTTCCACCCCTATCGGCTGGACGTGCGCGAAGTGGCCTGGCACAGCGTGTACGAAGTCGGCCATCGCCTGTGCGACCATTTCGACGACGCGCCCGGGTCCGGCGGCGGCCGCCGCGCACCGCGCGTGTTCATCGCCGGGGACGCCGGTCACACCCACAGCGCCAAGGCGGGGCAGGGCATGAACGCCTCGATGCAGGACGGGTTCAACCTGGGCTGGAAGCTCGGGCACGTCCTGGAAGGCCGCAGCCCCGTCGAGCTGCTGACGACCTATTCGGCCGAGCGCCAGAAGATCGGCCAGGACCTCATCGACCAGGACCTGCGCTGGGCCACGCAGATGGCCAAATCGGCGGAGGCTTTCGCCACCCATGCCGAGTTCGAGCAGGCCTACCTGCGGATCACCGAGTTCGCCCAGGGCTTCATGACCCGGTACGAGCCTTCCATGATCACGGCGCAGGCCACGCACCAGGCCCTGGCCGCGGGCTATCCGATCGGCAAGCGCTTCCGTTCCGCCGAGGTCATGCGGGTCGCGGACGTCAATCACCAGCACCTGGGGCACGAGGCGAGGGCGGACGGCCGCTGGCGCATCTACGTGTTCGCCGACGCGGCCCGCGCGGGCGAGGACTCGCCCGTCGCGGACCTGGGGCGCTGGCTGGACGAATCGCCCGAATCCCCCATCCGGGGGTATACGCCCGCGGACCGGGACGAGAACGCCTGGTTCGACCTCAAGGTGATCTATCAGCAGGACTACGCCGCCGTCGACATCAACCGGGTGCCCAGGGCGTTCCTGCCGCGCGTGGGGACCCACGGCCTGACCGACCTGGAAAATGTCTACGCGTCGCTGGCGGACCAGGACATCTTCCGGCTGCGCGGCATCGATCGGCAAGGCGCCATCGTGATCGTGCGCCCCGACCAGTACGTGGCGAACGTGCTGGCGCTGACGGCCACGGACGAACTGGCCGGATTCGTCCGGACCTTCGCCCGCCGGCAGCAATGAACATCGTCCAACAAGGAGAGAGACCATGAAACTGCGCAACATCCTGGGCGTCGCCGCCCTGTCCATCGGCGCGGCGGCGTTCGCGTCGCCGGCCCAGGCCGAGGACCTGAAGATCGGCCTGGTGCTGTCCGTATCGGGACCGTTCTCGGACTACGGCAAGCAGATCCAGAACGGCATCGAGACGTTCATGGCGCAACACGGCGACATGGTGGCCGGCCGCAAGGTCAGGCTGATCGTCAAGGACGACACGGGCATCGCCCCGGCCATCGCCAAGCGCCAGGCGCAGGAACTGCTGATCAAGGACAAGGTCGACATCCTGGCCGGCTTCGACCTGACGCCCAACGCCTTCTCGGTCGCGCCCCTGGCCACCGAGGCCAAGGTGCCCATGATCGTGATGAACGCGGCCACGTCCTCGATCACCGAGAAGTCGCCCTACATCGTGCGCGTGTCGATGACGCTGCCGCAAAGCTCCTGGGCCATCGCCCAGTGGGCCGTGAAGAACGACATCAAGTCGGCCTACATCCTGGTGGCCGACTACGGCCCCGGGCACGACGCCCAGGCGCAGTTCAAGAAGACCTTCACCGGGCTGGGCGGCAAGGTGCTGGGCGAGGTGCGCACGCCGGTCAACACGCCCGATTACGCGCCGTTCCTGCAGCGCGTGAAGGAAACCCGTCCCGACGCGCTCTTCTTCTTCGTGCCGCCGGGCAGTTCCATGGTCGCGCTGGCCAAGAACTTCCGCGAAATGGGACTGGACAAGCTGGGCATCAAGGAAATGGGCCCGGGCGACATGACCGACGAGAACTCCCTGGCGGCGCTGGGCGACAATGCGCTGGGCATGATCACCGCCTTCCACTATTCGGACGCGCACGACTCGCCGGAAAACAAGGCCTTCGTCGACGCCTACACCCAGGCCCATCCGCAGGACCGCGCCAACTTCATGTCGGTGGGGGGCTACGACGGCATGCAGCTCATCTACAAGACGCTGGAGAAGACCGGCGGCGACGCGAGCGGCGACGCCTTCATCGCGGCCGCCCGGGGCCTGCAGTGGGAAAGCCCGCGTGGTCCCGTGCGGATCGATCCCGAAACCCGCGATATCATCCAGAATGAATACATCCGCAAACTGGAGCGGGTCGACGGCACGCTGCGGAATGTCGAGTTCTCGACCTTCGAGGCCGTGAAGGATCCGGGCAAGCAGAACTGAGCCCCCCTTGCGCGGTCGATGCTCCCATCCTGGAATCCGACATGGGCAGTGACTGGACCGACCGCATTCGCCTGCGCAACCTCAGGTTCCTGCTCAGCCTGGCCCAGACCCGCAACCTGAGCCATTCGGCGGCCGCGCTGCACACCACGCAGCCAGGGCTGTCGAAGTGGCTCAAGGACCTGGAAAGCGACGTGGGCCTGACGCTGTTCGAGCGCCACGCCCGGGGGCTGACGCCCACGGTCCACGGCCAGGCGCTGATCGCGCACGCCCGCCGCATCGAGGCCCAGCTCGACCGGGCGGCGGCCGACATGAACATCCTGAGAGAGGGCGGGGCGGGGCACGTGGCCCTGGGCGCCTCGGGCGTGGCGGCGACCGAGGCCGGCCCGCTCGCCGTGCTGGAAATGGCCGCGCGCATGCCCAGCCTGCGCATCGACCTGGTCGAAGGCACCATGGACCTGCTGCTGAACCAGTTGAGCCAGGGGGACCTGGACATCGTCATCGGGCGGACGTTGGAGGACGATCCGGGCCTGGCGAGCTTCGAGGCCGAGCGCCTGTACACCGAGCCCGTCGACCTGGCCGTGCGCCGCGATCATCCCCTGGTCGGCCGCGCCGCCATCGGCTGGGACGACGTGCGGCAGTACCGCTGGGTCGTCTGGCCCAAGGGCTCACCGATCCGCAAGGGGCTGGAGACCGCGCTGGCCGAGGCGGGACTGAGCCTGCCGCCCAACTACATCGAGTCCAACTCGGTCATCGCCAACATCGCGCTGCTGCGCAACAGCGATGCGATCGGCGTCGCCTCGCACCGTTCGGCGAGCGCGCTGGTGGACATGAACCTGCTGAGCATCCTGCCCCTGCGGCTGCAATGCTTCGGGTCGGTGTCGATGTACTGGCGCCGGAACGAATACCACCCGCGCTCGGTGGAACTGGCGCTGGATTGCATTCGCCACGTGCTGCGCGCGCCCGGTGCGGTTCAGTGATTTCCCCTACATTCTCATCCGTTAAGAATATAAAGCTGGAAATTATCAAAAAATATTTATGATGGGCCCCATCCCGTGCGCAATGGGGGGGCCGGACAGAGGCCCGCCCGCCGGCACGGTTCCGCCGCCGACCCGCTTCACCACGAGGGCCCATCCGCATGCAAGAAGACCACGCCGCCAAGGGCAGCGCCGAGCGAGTCCTGCATGTCCTGGCGACGCTGGCCCGGCTCGGGCGCGGCGCCACCATCGCCGAATTGATGGAACTGACGGGCCTGGCGCAAAGCACGCTGTACCGCCAGCTGTCCCTGCTGCGGCGCTGGGGCTTCGTGATCGGCCGGGACAATGAATTCTCGCCCGGACCGATGTGCGTGCCCCTGGCCTGGGGATTCGACCAGTCGTCTTTCCTCACGCACGAGTCGCACGACAGGATGGAAGCGCTGTCCGGCCTCAGCGGGGAATCGGTCGGACTGCTCGTGGCCGTCAGGCACCAGATCGTCTGCCTGGACATGGTGGAAAGCCGGCATCCGCTGCGCTGTTCCTTCGTCAAGGGGCGCATGCTGCCGCTGTGCAAGGGCGCGTCGGCCAAGGCGCTGCTGGCCTTCATGCACGCGGAACAGCGGCGCGCCGTGCTGGACCAGCTGCTGCGTGATCAATTGCTGGACGACGCCTCGCGGGCCGACCTCGAGCTTCAGCTGGAACGGATCCGAACCCAGGGATACGCCGTGTCCAACGGCGAGGTCGACGTCGGCATCTGGGGCGCGAGCGCGCCGCTGTTCCAGCACGCCGGCCACCCGGCCGTGGCCGTCATCACCATGATGGCGCCCGCGCTGCGGGCGCAAGGACAGGAAGACCGTTTCATCGAGATGACCGTGCGCGGGGCGGCGCACATCTCGTCGCAGCTGCAGGACCTCTGATCCCGAAACCACACATGCCCACACCGAGGAGACTTCCATGAAATTTTCCCAGACCCTTCGCGTCACCCTGCTGGCCCTGGCATTGGGCGGCGCTTCGGCCGCCAGCCAGGCGGCTTCCGACACCATCCGCGTGGTCACCGACCCCACGTTCCCGCCCATGGAGATGACCGTGGACGGTAAACGGACGGGCTTCGACATCGAACTGACCGAGGCCCTGGCCCAGGCCATGGGCAAGAAGATCGCCTGGACCGACATCGATTTCAAGGGCCTCATCCCCGCGGTGCTGTCCGGCCGGGCGGACGCCGCCATGTCGGCGATCTACATCACGGACGCGCGCAAACAGGCCGTGGATTTCACGGATCCCTACTATGCCGGCGGGCTCGTGGTGCTGACCAAGAGCGGCGGCCCGATCAAGACCCTGAAGGACCTGGACGGCAGGCGCGTCACGGTGCAGGTCGGCACCAAGTCCGTGAACTACATGCAGCAGCACTATCCCAAGGTGCAGCGGGTCGAGGTGGAGAAGAACCAGGAGATGTTCAACCTGGTGGACATCGGCCGGGCGGATGCCGCCGTGACCGGCAAGCCCGCCGCCAAGCTGTTCGCGCAGCAGAATCCCGGCTTCACGGTGCTGGACGAGCAGATCACGACGGAGGAATATGGCATCGCCGTGAGCAAGAACGAGCCCGAGCTGACCAAGGCGCTGAATCAGGCGCTCAAGACCATCCAGGCCAATGGCGTGTATCAGGGCCTGGTCGAAAAATGGTTCGAGGGCAAGAAATGAATCTCGACTTCACACCCGCGATCGTCGGCTGGGAAGACCTGCTGCGCGGCACCTGGGTGACGGTGGAGGTCACCGTGTGCGCGCTCCTGTTGTCCTGCTGCCTGGGCCTGCTGATCGGCATCGGCCGCCTGAACCCGCAGCGCAGGATCGCCTACAAGGTGTGCAGCATCTACCTGTCCTGCTTTCGCGGCACGCCCCTGCTGGTGCAGCTCTTCATCTGGTTCTTCGGGCTGCCCCGGTTCGGCATCCTGCTGCCCGCCTTCGTCTGCGGGGTGCTGGGCATGGGGATGTATTCGGCCTCCTATGTGTCGGAGGTCGTGCGCGGCGCGATCCAGTCCGTGGACAGGGGGCAGATGGAGGCGGCCCGGTCCCTGGGGATGTCCTCGACCCAGGCCATGCTCAAGATCATCCTGCCGCAGGCCGTCGTGCGCATGATCCCGCCGCTGGGCAACGAGTTCATCGCCCTGATCAAGAATTCGGCGCTGGTGTCCCTGGTCACGATCCACGACGTCATGCACGAAGGCCAGAAAATCATCAGCGTGTCCTACCGTTCGCTGGAGGTCTATCTCGTGATCGCGCTGATCTACTGGATCCTCACCAGCGCCACATCGAAAATCCTGCGCCGCGTCGAACTGCGCCTGCAGGCCGGAGGCATGGTCCAATGAATACGTCCGATGTCATGATCAGGATCGGCGATCTCCACAAATCGTATGGCGACAACGCGGTCCTGAAGGGCGTCGACCTGGAGGTCGACCGGTCCCAGGTCGTGGTCGTCATCGGCCCCAGCGGCTCGGGCAAGAGCACCTTGCTGCGCTGCTGCAACGGCCTGGAGATCGCCCAGCGGGGCACCATCGACATCTGCGGCGAGCGCCTGCTCGACGCGGGCGCGCTGATGCCCGAAAAGGCGCTGAACCACCTGCGCACCCGCGTGGGCATGGTGTTCCAGTCCTTCAACCTGTTTCCGCACCTGACCGTGCTGGAAAACGTCACCATCGGCCCGCGCACCCTGCGCGGCGCCTCCGCCGCGCAGGCCGACGAAAAAGGGCTGGCGCTGCTGGCCAAGGTCGGGCTCGAGGCCAAGGCCCGGGCCATGCCCAACAGCCTCTCGGGCGGGCAGAAGCAGCGGGTGGCGATCGCCCGGGCGCTGGCCATGGAGCCGGAGGTCATGCTGTTCGACGAGCCCACGTCGGCGCTGGACCCGGAACTGGTCGGCGAGGTCCTGCAGGTGATGAAGCTGCTGGCCAAGGAAGGCATGACGATGATGGTCGTCACCCATGAAATGGGCTTCGCCCGGGAAATGGCGGACACCGTGGTCGTCATGGACTACGGCCGGATCATCGAGGCCGACCGGCCCGACGTCATCTTCCAGCAGCCCAGGCACGAGCGCACCCGTTCGTTCCTGCAGGCGGTACTCAGCAAGGGCCCCATGGAGGCGGGCGCATCATGAGCGACACACCCTGGACGGGGCGCGACGACGCGTCCGAAAGCGGGGACACCCGCAGGCTGCACCAGATCGTGCGCACCGGGCCGGACGGCTACGGGGCGGGGGACGCCGTCCTGCTGGGCTTCGCCAGCGACGCGGGCGTGCGGCGCAACCATGGCCGCCCGGGCGCCGCGAAGGGCCCCGGGGCGATCCGCCGCATGCTGGCGGGCCTGCCCGCGCACGACCTGGAACGGTTCTGGGACGCGGGCGACGTGGTCTGCGAAGGCGACGCGCTGGAAGAGGCCCAGCAAGCCCAGGCGCGCAAGGTCGCCGCCGCGCTGGATGCGGGCGCGCGGCCCGTCACGCTCGGCGGCGGGCACGAGGTCGCCTGGGCCAGCTTCCAGGGGCTGGCCGCCCATCTGGAAGGAGAGGGCGGGGCGCCGCCGCGCATCCTGATCGTCAACCTGGACGCGCATTTCGACCTGCGCACCAGCCGGCCCGGATCGTCGGGGACCCCGTTCGACCAGATCCTGGAATACGGCCGCGATCACGGCCTGCCGATCCGCTATGCGTGTCTCGGCGTATCGCCCGTGGGCAATACCCGGGGCCTGTACGATCATGCCCGGGCGCTGGGCGTCTTCCACGTCGAGGACATGGACATGCAGGAACGCCACCTGGCCGAGCGCCTGGGGCAGATCGACGGCCTGCTGGCCGAGGCCGACCTGGCGTACCTGACGATCGACCTGGACGTGCTGCCCGCCGGCGTGGCGCCCGGCGTATCGGCGCCCGCCGCGCTGGGCGTGCCGCTGAGCGTCGTGGAAGCCTGCGTGCTGGCGGTCAAGCGCAGCGGCAAGCTGCGCCTGGCCGACATCGCGGAGATGAATCCGGACCATGACATCGACCAGCACACGGCCCGCGCCGCCGCCCGGCTGGCCTGGCATCTGCTGAGGCCCTAGCGGATTCCGAAGGCGCTCCCGTCATGTCGATGTCCCGTGGCGGATCGGCCGCGACCCGGCTGCGCTTCATCCGCGCCGCCGAACTGCGCGCGAGCCCCTGGAAGAACGGCGGCGGCGTCACGCGCGAGATCGCGGTCCATCCCGCCGGAGCGGGCATGGACGATTTCCTGTGGCGGGTCAGCGCCGCGGACGTCGCCACGCCCGGGCCGTTTTCGCACTGGGCGGGCGTCGACCGCGTGCTGCTGGTCACCCAGGGCGGCCCGGTCCACCTGATCCAGGAGCGGACGCGGCGGACCGTCGTCCTGCCGGCGGGCCGGGATTTCCGCTTCGCCGGCGAGGAGCCGTATCGCTGCGAGTTGCCCGCGGGGCCTGTGCGCGATTTCAACCTGATGCTGCGGCGGACGAGGGCGCAGGGCCACGTGACGACATGCCAGGGCGCGGTCGCCCAGCGGCTCGCGCCGGGGCATTGGCTGTGGCACGGCTGGCAGGGCGCCTACGAGGTCGAGGTGCCGGGCCGGCTGGGCCGTGGCGCGCTGGAAGCCGGCGACACGCTGCATCTTTCCGTGGCGGCGGGCGACTGCCCGGTCCTGAGGATGACGCCGAGGACCGGGGACGCCCGGCTGATCGTCGCGCGGATCGAGACCGCTTGAATTGCCGGTATGAACGGCAAAAATCAGCCGGGTTTCCCGTTTTTCCGCGGGTACGGCGCTCCGCCTTCGTTCTCCCAGCGCTTCGTGCAATCGCATTCCTGGAGCGGTTCGCCGCATTGCGGGCACAGCGGTTGAGATTCTTCGGGATGTTCGTGGCTCTTCCGTGCGGGATCGGGCCGGATGTCTTTCTCTGTCATGGCGTTTGCCTCCGTTATCAATGAGGGACGCGCGTCATCGGCGCCGCGCGTAGCGGGTGGCGGCAAACCGTGTTCCGATCAGGCAAAGCACGGTGACCGGCCACAGGAAGATCGTGAGCAGATAGACCAGCGGATAGCCTATGAACCCGTCGGCCCATCGATGGTCGATATCGATGAAGAAAATGATGTAGGCCAGCATGATCACGGCTCCGATGATGACCCAGGTCAGGATGAACGACATGCCGTTACTCCTTTATTTGCCGAAGCGCTTGCGAATAGTGTGCTCCGACCGACGGGGCAAATCCATCCAGATAGAGTTCCAAGTGTGGATTTCCTAAACTTTACATAATATACATTATGCGAATTACATGGGAAGGATCCGGGGGTGGCCGAGTCCCGCGCGCCCGGTTCCGGGCCGTCCATGCGGCGGCCGGAAAAGCGCCCGCTGTTCTTCGAGCGCCCGCGCCGCCGATCACGGTAAGATGCCACTGTTTTTCCTCCAACGGCCCCGCGCATGAATCCATCCACCCTGATCGGCATCGTCGCCAGCATCCTGATGCTGGCCATCGTCCTGTTCCTGTCGGCCGAGGATCCGGGCCTGTTCGTCGACTGGCCGGGCCTGGGCATCGTGCTGATCGGGACGGCGGCGGCGACCTTCATCGCCTATCCGCTGCGCGAAGTCATGCGCATCTTCGGCCTGATCCGCAGCGTCGTGCACCACGAGCGCCTGGACGTCGACAAGGATCTGGAAGACCTGGTCGAGATCGCCCGCATCTGGATGCAGAGCGACATCCACGCCGTCGAACAGGCCCTGGAACGGGTGTCCAGCCCTTTCCTGCGCAACGGCGTGCAGTTCGTGATCGACAACGTGCCCGAACAGGACATCCTGGACCTGCTGCAATGGCGCGTCGCCCGCATGAAGGCCAAGGAACACGCCGAAGCCCAGCTGTTCCGCACCATGGCGGGGTTCGCGCCGGCCTTCGGCATGGTGGGCACCCTGGTGGGCCTGGTCAATCTGCTGTTCCTGCTGGGCGACGGCGACATCACGGCCATCGGGCGGCAGATGGCCCTGGCGCTGATGACGACCTTCTACGGCGTGCTGCTGGCCAATCTGGTGTTCAAGCCCGTGGCGGTCAAGCTGGAACGCCGCACCGAGCAGCGCCTGATCCTGATGAACACCCTGATGCAGGGCATCTCCATGATGAGCCAGAAGCGCAGCCCGGCCCTGATGCGGGAAACGCTGAAGGCCTTCATCGCGGAAATCCGCGATGAGATCCGCGATCTGGAACCGGCCGCCGCGCCCAGGGACAAGGAGCCGGAGCCCTCATGAGGCACGGACCCGCCGAACCGAATCCGGCCCAGGCCATCGCCCTGCGCATGCGGGCGATGGAGGCCGAGCTGCACCAGGCCCGGCAGGCCCTGCGGCGCGACCGCAAGCGCGCGAGCGTCGCCGACCGCTGGGGCCTGGAACAGGCGGCGACGGAATCGCCCCAGGAAGAAGGCTGGTTCATCACCTACCTGGACATGATGACCCTGCTGCTGGTCGCCATGATCGTGATGCTGGCGTTTTCGGGATCCATCGGCAAGCGGGCCGCCGTGCCGGGCTCGGCCGTCCGGACGGCCGAGCCGCCGGCCGTGGCGCTGGCGCCGATTCCGGCGCCGGACGACATCGTCCCCTATTCCGCCGAGGACGCCGCGCGCGCGTTCGACGCCCCACCCCCGGCCGAGCCCGTGCATTCGCCGCTGTTCGGGACCTTTCCGGACCTCGAACCCGCGAAACCGCCCGTGCCTGCGGTGGTCGCCGCGCCGCCGGCTCCGGAGACCGCGGGCGCCCCCGTGGCGCTGGCGCCGATCCCGGCACCGGAAGACATCGCCCCCTATTCCGCCGAGGATGCCGCGCTGGCCTTCGCCTCCCCGCCCGCGTCCGCGCATGTGGACGAGGCGGATGGAAATCCACCGGTCGCTCCCGCCACGGCTGCGTCCGCCCCGGAAGAACCGTCCGAAGGCGCCGCCCTGGCGGCGTCCCTGCCGCTGGGGGAACTGGGCCACGACGTCGAGGTGATCGTCAACCGGCGCTCCATCAGTTTCCGCATCAACAGCGAGATCCTGTTCGGCACGGGCCAGGCGGATCTCAGCCGCGAAGGACTGTCGGTGCTGCAGCGCATGGCCAAGGTGCTGTCGGACGCCGGCTACGACATCACGGTCGAGGGCCACACGGATTCCGTGCCGGTGCGCCGCAACGCCCGCTATCCGTCCAACTGGGAACTGTCCAGCGCCCGGGCCGGCAGCGTGGTGCGCTACCTGCAGGCCAACGGCATCGCCAAGGGGCACCTGAAGGCGGTGGGCTATGCCGACGCCCGGCCGATCGCCGACAACCGCTCCGCCGACGGCCGCGCGCGCAACCGCCGGGTCGAGCTGGTGGTGGAAAAGCCGCACGCGGACCCGGACTCGGCCACGCCGGCCGCAGGGGCCGCCCCGGCCGCCGGACGCGACACGCCGCAGGCGGAGACGGCCACGCACTGAGACGGGGCCGGATGCCGGCCTGCGTGCCTCAGTCGCGCGAGAACGGCCGGCCGTCGAAGTCGAGCGTGACCAGGTTGCCGTCCATCGGGCCCATGCCGGGAGAATTCAGGGGCATGCCGGGCGCCGCCGCGCCGCGCGTGTCCTTCGAGGCCAGCAGCTTGCGCACGGCCGAGGCCGGCACGTGGCCTTCGACGATCTGGCCGCTCGATTCCAGCCGCGCCGTGTGGCAGGACGCCAGTTCCATGGGCACCCCCAGGCGGGTCTTGACCGCCGCCATGTCGGACGAAAGCACCTCGCGCACGTCGAAGCCTTCGGCGCGCATGTGCTCGGCCCAGCCGTGGCAGCAGCCGCAGTTCGGGTCCTGGTAGACGGTGACGGCCTCGCCCGCCTGGGCGTGGACGGACAGGGAAGCCCCCAGGGCGGCGGCCAGCAGGCCGAAGGCGAAGAATCGTTTCATGTATACCTCGGAATGGGAACCAGGCCCGCGAAAACCGGCGGGCCACGGGTTGGAGCGCGAAAAGGCGATTTGGTTCAATCGCGCCGGATCCGGGGGCCGTGTGCACGAATCAACGCGATCTCCTTGGTTCGTGCGAACACAGGCCCTGGCCGGATCAGATCTGCTCGAAGCGCTCGTAATGGCGTTCCGTCGGGGTTTCCGTGTGCGACACGCCGGTCACCCGGGCGGCGGGCGGCCCCTGGAGCAGCCAGGACAGCATGCGGTCGACGGCGGCGCGGTCGCCCTGGATCAGGGTCTCGACCCGGCCATCGGGCAGGTTGCGCACCCAGCCGCCGAGCTTGAGCTGGTGCGCCTGGCGGACGGCGGCGGCGCGGAAGCCGACGCCCTGCACGCGGCCCTCGACGAGGGCGGTCAGGGTTTCGAGGTCGTGGTGTTCAGGCAGGGATTTCATACGATCGTGGGTCGGAAAGCAATCGGGGTTTCAGCCAAGACGCAAGGGATTGCTTGACCATTAAACTGTAACCGAAACGGACCGTAAAAAGGTTCCCGGGGATGTGTCCGGAAAAGCCGACCGCCCTTCCGCGCCCTTCCCCGTCCAGCCTGCCGCGCGCTGGCGCCGATCCATCACCAGGACTCGATCACATGGGCATCCGTTCCTTATCCATCCGGGCCAAGCTGGTCCTGGCCTCCGCGGCCACCGTCGCCGTGGCCATGGGGCTGCTGGCCGCCGCCAACCTGTATTCCGCCCAGAACGCCGTCAGGGACCTCGTCGCGGCCCAGACGGAAAGCCTGATCAACAGCAACACCCGGGAAATCGAAAGCTGGGCGCGGGACAAGATCTCGATCCTGTCGTCCGTCCAGCCGGTGGCGCTGACGGACGCGCCCGAGCCGTTCCTGCTGCAGGCCCAGCGTTCCGGACGCTTCATGGCCACCTACATCGGCTCCGCCGACAAGAAGATGAAGTTCGGCGAGGCGCTCAAGCTGCCGGACGACTACGACCCGACCACCCGGCCCTGGTATACCCTGGCGGCGCAGGCCGGCAAGCCCGTCCTGACCGCGCCCTACCTGGACGCGGCGTCCAACGGCCTGGTGCTCAGCGTCTCGGTCCCCGTGCAGGAAAACGGCAAGACCCGGGCCGTCATCGCGGCCGACATCGGCCTGGACGACATCGTCGCCAGCACGCGCGCGCTGCGCCCCACCGAGCACAGCTTCGCCTACCTGGTCGCCGGCGACGGCAAGATCATCGCCCACCCGGACGCGCAGCTGTCGCTGAAGCCGGCGACCGAGGTCTTCGCCGACTATGACCTCTCCCGGCTGCAGCGCCTGGCGGACCAGCCCGGCGCACTGGCGGACGCCGGGAACGCCGCCGGCCGGTACTGGCTCAGCGCGCACCGCATCCAGGGCACCGACTGGACGCTGGCGATCGCCCTGGACCAGGGCGACATCCTGGCCGGGGTGCGTCACATGCGCCTGCAGGCCATCCTGACCGGCATCGTCATGATCGCGCTGGCGGCGCTGGCCCTGGCCATCCTGACCCGCGCCCTGCTGCGCCGCCTGGGCCTGCTCAAGGACGCCCTGCAGAACATCGCCTCCGGCGAAGGCGATCTGACCCGGCGCCTGGACCAGGCGGGCCACGACGAGCTGGCCCAGGTCGGGGCCTCGTTCAACCAGTTCGTCGACAAGATCGCCGGCACCCTGCGCAGCATCCGCCAGACCACGGATTCCGTGCACCTGGCCTCGGACGAGATCGCCGCCGGCAACACCGACCTCGCCCGCCGCACCGAGGGCGCCGCCGCCAGCCTGCAGGAAACCTCCAGCTCCATGGAGGAACTGTCCAGCACCGTCAAGCAGACCGCCGACTCGGGCAACGCCGCGGTGCAGCTGGCCGACAGCGCCCGCGCCGCCGCCCGCGAGGGCGGCGAACTGATGCACCGCGTGGTCGAGACCATGCAAGGCATGAACGAAAACGCGGCCCGGATCGGCGACATCATTGGCGTGATCGACAGCATCGCCTTCCAGACCAACATCCTGGCCCTGAACGCCGCCGTCGAAGCCGCCCGCGCGGGCGAGCACGGCGCCGGCTTCGCCGTGGTCGCCTCCGAGGTCCGCTCGCTCGCCCAGCGCAGCGCCCAGTCGGCCCGCGAGATCAAGGCCCTGATCGACACCAACGTGTCGCAGGTGGCGCATGGCGGCGAACAGGTCCGGCAGGCGGGCGCCGCCATGGACAGGATCGTGTCCGAAGTCCAGCGCGTGACGGACATCATCAGCGAGATCAAGGTCGCCACCAGCGAACAGAGCCTGGGCATCAGCCAGATCGAGATCGCCGTGCAGCAGCTCGACGGCATGACGCAGCAGAACGCCGCGCTGGTCCAGGAATCGGCCGCCGCCGCCGACAGCCTGCGCGACCAGGCGCGGATCCTCGCCCAGGCGGTGGCGGGCTTCAAGCTCGACGACGGCCCCGGGTCCAGCCCGGCCGCCCTGCCCGCTCCGCGCGACTGATACCCATGATGATCATCCGGTTTCTTGTCGAGGGAGTCATAAAGACATAGCCCATTGGTCGTTCTCCTCCGGAGGGCCGGCTCCTAGAATGATCGCATCGTGCCGTGGGGCGTCCCGCCCCAGGCTCCATCCGACCCATTCGAGGCCCTCATGAGCAACGCATCCGTTCGCAAGCACACCGTGGTGATCGTCGGCGCCGGCACCGGCGGGACCACCGTCGCCGCTCAGCTCCGGCGCCAGGAACCCGGCCTGGACATCGCCGTCATCGATCCGTCCAGCCACCACGATTACCAGCCCGCCTGGACCCTGGTGGGCGGCGGCGCCTACAAGGCCGAGGACACCCGCCGGCCCCTGCACGATTGCCTGCCCGACGGCGTGCGCCACATCGCGCAGCGCGTGACCGCGCTGCTGCCCGACGAGCGCCAGGTGGAACTGGGAGACGGCAGCCGCGTGGCCTACGACTACCTGGTGGTGGCCGCCGGCATCCAGATCGACTGGAACGCCATCGACGGCCTGGCCGACGCCCTGGGCAAGAACGGCGTGACCAGCAACTACCGCTACGACCTGGCGCCCTATACCTGGGAACTGGTGAGCCGGTTCCAGGGCGGCACGGCGATCTTCACCCAGCCGGCCGGCGCGGTGAAATGCCCGGGCGCCCCGCAAAAGGCCCTGTACCTGGCGGCCGACGAGTTTCGCCGCCGGGGCGTGAAGGCCGGCAGCCTGCAGTTCCGCACGGCCGGCGCCACGGTCTTCGGCGTGCCCTTCTACGCCCAGGCGCTGGACAAGGTGATGGCGTCCTACGGCGCCCAGCCGCGCTTCGGCCAGAACCTGGTCCAGGTGCGCGGCGAGGAAAGGATCGCCGTCTTCGAATCGGTGGTGGACGGCGAAAAGGTGCGCGAGGAAGTCGCCTACGACCTGCTGCACGTCGTGCCGCCGCAAGGCGCGCCCGACTTCATCCGCAACAGCCCGCTGGCCGATGCCGGCGGCTGGCTGGAGGTGGACAAGCACACGCTGCGCCACACGCGCTATCCCAACGTGTTCGGCCTGGGGGACTGCACCTCGACGCCCAACAGCAAGACGGCCGCCGCCATCAAGAGCCAGGCGCCCGTGCTGACGCTCAACCTGCTGAGCGCCCTGCGCGGCGCAGGCAACGTCGAGAGCTACGACGGCTACGCCGCCTGCCCGCTGACGACGTCGCGCGGCAAGGTCCTGCTGGCCGAATTCACCTACGGCGGCACGATCACGCCCAGCTTCCCGTTCGATCCGCGCGTCCCGCGCCGTTTCTACTGGTGGCTCAAGCGCAGCTTCATGCCCTGGTTCTACTGGAACATCCTGCTCAAGGGGCGCGGCCTGCCGGTGACGCACCGCACGCGCAGTTTCCCGGCCGGCGTGCCTTCGGTCCAGCCCTGACACGCGTTCCGCCGGCGAGCCCCGGGCCGTCCCGCATGCGGCGGCCCGGGGTTCGCCCGTTCATGGGCCGGACGCCCCTACCCCCGGACCAGCAGCACGGACAGGGAGGTCGGCTCGATGATCGTGGTGCCCGTGAAGGGCCGGTCGAACGAGGCGATCAGATAGAGGGTGGCGCCGAAGCCCAGCGAGAACAGCGCCAGGGACAGGGCCAGCGGCCGGCGATGGCCCATGTGCAGTTCGCTCAGCACGCAGGCGGCCACGAACAGCAGCACCAGCACCGCGGCCCACTTCGTCGGCAGCACCCGGCCGTGCGAGACCAGCAGGCGCTGGTTGCGGGCGTTCTCGATGTCCGTCGTGTAGCGCCGCAGCGCCTCGGCGGCGCGCTGCAGGTCGAGCTGGTCGGTCCCGGCCTCGATCCGCACCGAGGTGACCATCAGGGTCTCCAGCTGGTCCTCGGCGATCTGGCTTGACCGGCCGTCGCCCATCAGGGGCCATTCGACCTCGATGACCTCGCGGATGTAGTCGTCGAGCACGCCAGTGACCTGCTCGCGCAGGTTGGCCGGCAGGAACTTGGCGACGCGCAGCGTGTCGGCCACGGCGGTGGCCTCCTGTTCCACGGCGGTGCGGCCCTTGGCGTCCTGCTGCCAGATGTCGGAGGCCACGAAGGCGATCACGATGCCCGTGGGCAGCAGGATGCCCGACAGCATGGTGTTGACCATGTTGGGGCCGAGCGCGCCGGGCGGCCACAGGCGGCGCAGGACGCCCATGAAGATCAGGCCGGCGGCCGAGAGGCAGCCCACCAGCAGCACGCAGACGGCGAACATGGCCCATTCGGGCAGGTCATGCATGAAATCGAACACGAGACCCTCGCTGGATGTCGTCGGGCGCCGGCCCGCCGGGATCGGAGCATGGACGCCAGAGGCGGATCGGAGTGAACAGGCCCTAGAGGATGTCCCGGATCGCTTCGAAGGGACGGCACAGGCGCGTGCCCTTGTCGGTGACGACGAAGGGCCGGTTCAGCAGGACGGGGTGCCGCTCGATGGCGTCGAGCAACTGGTCGTCGGTCAGCGAGGCGTCCGCCAGTCCCAGGGATTCGTAGGCCGGTTCCTTGGGGCGCAGGGCTTCGCGCACCGTCAGGCCCGCCGCCCGGATCAGTGCGCGCAGTTCGTCTCGCGGCGGCGGGGCGCGCAGGTATTCGACCACCTCGACGGGCCGCCCCGTGGCCTGGAGCGTCTCCAGCGCCTTGCGCGACGTGCTGCAGCGCGGGTTGTGGTAGATTCTGATCATGCGGACTCCCCCCGGGTGAAAGCCCCCATTATCCACGATCCGGCCGCCCGGTTCCCGATCCTGAACGCCGCGCCCTCTGCCACGATGTCCCTGCCGATGACCATGCCGTTCGAACGCCGTCCCCTCTTCTTTTCGCGCGCCGGTTTGCCGGCCGCCGCCCTGGCGCTGAGCCTGGCGTTGGCCGGCTGCGCCAGCGGCCCCTCCGACAATCTCAGCCTGGTGCCGGCGCAGCTCGACCAGCAGACCAGCCAGGACGGCCTGTTCACGCAACCGGTGAAGTGGTCGCGCGAACGGCCGGGTTGCCGGGGCGAATGCCCGTCGCTGACGGTCGATTCCCTGGCCTTCCCGGGGCACCCCCGTCTGACGGAACTGGTCGATCACGCCCTGGCGGCCATGACCTGGGTCGATACGCAGAGCGCCGCGCCCTACGACACCCTGGACGGTTTCGAGGCCTATTACTGGAAGACCGCCGGCGCCCGCGACGAGGTCCGGCTGACGGCGCGGACGCGCTATCGCAACGACCGCCTGACCGTGGTCGAACTGGACGCGGGCCAGTACCGGACCGGCATGGCCCACGGCATGACAGGGTCGCAGCTGCTGAACTGGGACAACGCGTCGGAAAAGGCCCTGACGATCGACAATCTGCTGGCGCCGGGCGCGCGTCCGGCCTTCGATGCGGCGCTGCGCGCCGAGCATGCCCGCTGGCTGGACCAGCATGCCGACGCCATCGACAACCGCGATAATTTCGATCGCATGTGGCCTTTCGCGCCCAGCGACAACGTGGGGCTGACCGACCTGGGCGTGCTGGTCAAATACCAGCCCTACGAGATCGCACCCTACGCCTGGGGGCAGCCGGAACTGCTGATCCCCTACGACCGCCTGCGGGGCATCCTGCGCCCGCGATTCCTGCCGCCGCAGTCCTAGGCGTCCGGGCGCGCGGACAGGCGCCGCGCGGCGCCGGGCGCGCATACGCATATAGCGGCGCCGCATAATGCGCGGCGTTCATATCGTTGGACGAAACGATTCGTTCTGTCCCGGAAAGGAACGCTTTAACCTGAGCCCTCGTCAATGCTACCGAGGGCTCTCTCCGATGCGATTCCGATTCCTGCTCCCCCTGGCCGCCTTGAGCCTGGCGGGCGCCGCGCACGCCGCCGACGTCACGCTGCTGAACGTGTCCTACGACCCCACGCGGGAGCTGTACCAGGCCTACAACGCGGCCTTCGCCAGGTACTGGCAGGACAAGACAGGCGACCACGTCACGATCCGCCAGTCGCACGGCGGCTCGGGCAAGCAGGCGCGCTCGGTGATCGATGGCCTGCAGGCCGATGTGGTGACCCTGGCGCTGGCGCCGGACATCGACGCCATCGCCGAACGCGGCTCGATCCGCAAGGACTGGCAGCGGCAGTTGCCCCTGAACAGCGCGCCCTACACGTCCACCATCGTCTTCCTGGTGCGCAAGGGCAACCCCAAGGGCATCCATGACTGGAACGACCTGATCAAGCCGGGCGTGCAGGTCATCACCCCCAACCCCAAGACGTCCGGCGGCGCGCGCTGGAACTATCTGGCGGCCTGGGGCTACGCCCTGCGCCAGCCCGGCGGCGACGAAGCCAAGGCGCGCGAATTCGTCGGCCAGCTCTACCGCCAGGTGCCGGTGCTGGACTCGGGCGCGCGCGGTTCGACCACGACCTTCGTCGAGCGCGGCATCGGCGACGTGCTGCTCGCCTGGGAAAATGAGGCCTTCCTGGCCATCGAGGAACTGGGACCGGACAAGGTGGACATCGTCGTCCCCTCGGTCAGCATCCTGGCCGAACCGCCGGTGGCGGTGGTGGACAAGGTCGTCGACGCGCGCGGCACCCGCGCCGTGGCGCGGGCCTACCTGGATTATCTGTATTCCGAGGCCGGCCAGGAGATCGCGGCGAAGAATCATTACCGCCCTACATTGAAGGCGGTCGCCGACCGGCACGCGAAACAGTTCCCCCAGCTGTCGCTGTTCACCATCGCCGACGTGGCGCCGAGCTGGACCGAAGCGCAGAAGACGCACTTCGCGGACGGCGGCGTGTTCGACCAGATCTACCAGCCGAACGCGCAGTAGCAAAGCCATGTCCGCGATACTCGCACCGCATGCGCCCCCCGCGCACCGGGTCCTGCCGGGCCGCAACCTGACGCTGGGCCTGACGCTGACCTATCTGTGCCTGGTGGTCCTGCTGCCCCTGTCGGCCGCGTTCCTGACGGCCTCCTCCCTCAGCGGGGAGGCTTTCTGGAAGGCGGTCACGGCGCCCCGGGTGCTGGCCTCGTACCGCCTGAGCTTCGGCGCCGCGCTGCTGGCGGCGGCCGTGAACGCGGTCTTCGGCGGCATCGTGGCCTGGGTCCTGGCGCGCTACGACTTTCCCGGCAAGCGGCTGGTCGACGCGCTGGTGGACCTGCCCTTCGCCCTGCCCACGGCCGTGGCCGGGATCGCCCTGACCACGCTGTACGCGCCCAACGGCTGGCTGGGCGGGCTGCTGGCGCCGCTGGGCATCCAGGTGGCCTTCAAGCCGCTGGGCGTGGTGGTGGCGCTGGTCTTCATCGGCCTGCCCTTCGTGGTGCGCACCGTCCAGCCGGTGCTGGAAGACATGGCCCCCGAATACGAGGAAGCCGCCAGCAGCCTGGGCGCTTCGCGCGCGCAGGTCTTCATCCGCGTGGTGTTTCCCGCCATCCTGCCCGCCCTGCTGACCGGCTTCGCCCTGGCCTTCGCCCGCGCGGCGGGCGAATACGGCTCGGTGATCTTCATCGCCGGCAACATGCCGATGGTCTCGGAAATCGCGCCCCTGCTGATCGTCACCAAGCTGGAGCAATACGACTACGCGGGCGCCACGGCGATCGCCGTGGTGATGCTGGGGATTTCCTTTCTGCTGCTGCTGGCCATCAATCTGCTGCAGGCCTGGGTCCGGCGGCGCTCGACCGGCCAGGCCTGACACGGGTTTTCCGAATCCATGACCTCCATCGTTCTCGACTCCCCGCCCCTGTCCGCCGCCGCGCGGCCGGCCGCCGAAGGCCGGCTCGTCCAGTGGGCGCTCATGGGGACGGCGTTCGCCTTCCTGTTCCTGTTCCTCTTCATTCCCCTGGCGGCGGTCTTCCACGAGGCCCTGGGCAAGGGCAGGGAAGCCTGCCTGGCCGCGATCACCGAGCCCGACGCGCGGGCGGCCATCCGCCTGACGCTGATCGCGGCCGGGATCGCCGTGCCGCTGAACCTGGTGTTCGGAGTCTGCGCCGCCTGGGCCGTCACCCGCTTCCGGTTCCGGGGCAAGAACCTGCTCATCACCCTGATCGACCTGCCCTTTTCCGTATCCCCCGTGATCGCGGGCCTGATCTACGTGCTGATGTTCGGCGCCCAGGGCTGGTTCGGCCCCTGGCTGCAGGCGCACGGCATCCAGATCCTGTTCGCCGTGCCGGGCATCGTGCTGGCCACGGTCTTCGTCACCGTCCCCTTCGTCGCGCGCGAGCTGATCCCGCTGATGCAGTCCCAGGGCTGCGAGGAGGAAGAGGCCGCCATCGTGCTGGGCGCTTCGGGCTGGCGCGTCTTCTGGCACGTCACGCTGCCCAACATCCGCTGGGGGCTGTTCTACGGCGTGATCCTGTGCAACGCGCGCGCCATGGGGGAATTCGGCGCGGTGTCGGTGGTGTCGGGCCATATCCGGGGCCTGACCAACACCCTGCCCCTGCACGTGGAAATCCTCTACAACGAATACAACTTCGCGGCCGCCTTTTCGGTGGCGTCGCTGCTGGCCCTGCTGGCCCTGCTGACGCTGGCCCTGAAGTCCCTGGCCGAATGGCGCTTGCGCGCCCAGGCCGCCCGAACCGCATCGGAGCCATCCTCATGAGCATCGAAGTCCGCCACATCCACAAGCAGTTCGGCGCGTTCACGGCGCTGGACGACGTGTCCCTGGCCTTTCCGGACGGCCGGCTGACCGCGCTGCTGGGGCCGTCGGGCTGCGGCAAGACCACGCTGCTGCGCATCATCGCCGGCCTGGAGCATCCCGACGGGGGGCAGGTCCTGCTGGAAGGCCAGGACGCGTCCCATACGCACGTGCGCCAGCGGCAGGTCGGCTTCGTGTTCCAGCACTACGCCCTGTTCAAGCACATGACGGTATTCGAGAACGTCGCCTTTGGCCTGCGCGTCAAGCCGCGCGGACAGCGGCCGGACGAGCGCCGGATCCGCGAGAAGGTCATGGGGCTGCTGGAACTGGTGCAGCTGGACTGGCTGGCCGACCGCCGGCCGGCGGCCCTGTCCGGCGGCCAGCGCCAGCGCATCGCCCTGGCCCGCGCCCTGGCGGTGGAGCCGCGCGTGCTGCTGCTCGACGAGCCCTTCGGCGCGCTGGACGCCAAGGTCCGCAAGGAACTGCGGCGCTGGCTGCGCCGCCTGCACGACGAACTGCACATGACCAGCCTGTTCGTCACGCACGACCAGGAGGAAGCCCTGGAGGTCGCGGACGAGGTCGTCATCATGAACAAGGGCCGCGTCGAGCAGCAGGGCGCGCCGCAGGCGGTGTACGACCAGCCGGAGACGGCTTTCGTCTACGGTTTCCTGGGACACGTGAACCTGTTCCACGGCCGGGTGCGCGACGGCCGGCTGCACACCGGCGGCGCGGCGCTCGACGTGCCGGGCCTGGAGGAGACGGCCGACGCGCCGGGCACGGCCTACGTCCGGCCGCACGACATCCAGATCGAGCCGCTGCCGGCGGCCGACCAGCCGACGGCCGGCCGGGGCCTGCTGGTGAACCTGCAGCGGGCGCACGCCTTCGGGCCGCTGGCGCAGCTGGAGCTGCGGCGCGAGGACACCCAGGAAATCATCGAAGTGGTCATGCCCAGCCTGGAATTCGACCGGATCCGGGCGCAGGGCCACCGGCGCTTCATCGCCCGGCCCCGCCAGGCACGGGTGTTCCTGAACTAGGGCGGGCCGGGCCATGCCCGGAGCCGCCGCCTATCGGCCCTGCGGGGTGTCCTCGAAGCGGCCGAGGTCGAAGTAGCGCGAGAACGAGGATGCATCCTCCGCACCCGCCTTGGCTTCCGGCGCCGGCGCGGCCGCCTGCGGCGCCTGGGCCGGCGCGACCGCGTCCGCCGCGCCGCGCCGGCGGTCTTGCGCCTTGCGGGCGGCGTCGTCCAGGCCGGCGGCCAGGGACTGGTGGTTGCGCTTGCGCGCCCAGTCCGCCGCCGTCTCGTGGGCGGCGTTGAACATGGTGGGATCCGCCCCGTGCGCCAGCAGCAGGCGGACGATGTCCGGCTTGCCGGACAGGGCCGCCATCATCAGCGGCGTGGTGCCGTCCGGGCCGGGCGCGTTGACGATGGCGCCGCGCTCGATCAGCATGCGGGCCGTGTCCACCTGGGCCTTGGACGCGGCATAGTGCAGCGGCGTCCATCCCAGGCGGTTGACCTGGGCGCCCGCGGCGATCAGCGCCCGGGCCCGGTCGGTCTGGCCCAGGATGCACAGGTACATCAGCGCCGTCTCGTCCCGGGCGTTGGGTTCGTCGATCCGCACGCCGGGCGCCGTGAGCAGAGCGTCGAATACTTTCCAGGACTGGTCCCGCGCCGCCTGGGTCAGCGCGGGATTGCCCAGGGCGTTGAGCGCGTTCGGGTCGGTGTAGCGCAGCAGCATGCCCTGCACGGCGGACACGTCGTCGCGGCGGATGGCCGACCACCAGTCGGACGTCGGCGCCTGCTGGGCGAGGACCGCGGACGGCACGCCGGCGCCCAGCGCCAGGCTCAGCGCCAGGCCGGCCAGCCGGCCGCGTCGCGCACCGGGTCGAACGAAAGTGGACAGGGACATCATGGCGGAGACCTCCGTCGGCGGGAATGAGGGCAGGCGGCCCGGATGGCGGGCCGGGGTTCAGGCGGGCGCGGCGGCCTTGTCGAACAGGCGCCAGTAGTTCTCGGCACTCGCCCGCTCGATCTCGGCGACGGGCACGCCGCGCAGTTCGGCGATCTTTTCGGCCACGTGGATCACCCGGGAGGGATCGTTCATCTTTCCCCGGTACGGCACCGGCGCCAGGTAGGGGGAATCGGTCTCGATCAGCAGCCGGTCCAGGGGCACCCTGCGGGCGACGTCCTGGATCTGGGCGGCGTTCTTGAAGGTCACGATGCCGGACAGGGAAATGTAGAACCCCAGGTCCAGGGCGCCCTGCGCCACTTCCCAGGATTCGGTGAAGCAGTGCATGACCCCGCCCGGGGCGCGTTCCTCGCGCATCAGGCGCAGGGTGTCCTCGGCGGCGGCGCGGGTGTGGATGATCAGCGGCAGCCCGGTGGCGTGCGCCGCGCGGATGTGGGTGCGGAAGCGTTCGCGCTGCCAGTCCAGCGGTTCGCTCAGGCGGTAGTAGTCCAGCCCGGTCTCGCCGATGGCGACGACCCGGGGATGGGCCGCGCGGCTGACCAGGTCGTCCAGGGTGGGCTCGGCGCCGTCGTCGTCCTCGGAGTCGTTGTCCGGGTGCACGCCCACCGAGGCCCGCAGGAAGGGATGCCGTTCCACCAGTTCCATCAGGCCGGGCCAGTCGCGCAGATTGACGCTGACCACCAGGGCGTGGCCCACGCCGGCCGTCCGCATGCGTTCCAGCACGTCCGGCAGCTGGGCGCGCAGGTCGGGAAAATTCAGATGGCAATGGGAATCGATGTACATGGTGGCAATGAAATCTATCGGGGCCGCACCGATTGCAGCAGGGTGCGGGCGGCGTGGTCGGCCAGCAGCTTGGGGTTGAGGGCATGGCGCGCCAGGCGCCGCTGTTCGCGCAGCCAGTCGGCCGCGCGGGCCAGGGCCGCCGGATCCAGGTTCCGGGCGATCGCGGCGATCCGCGCCGCCTGTCCGGGATGATAACGCGGCGGCAGGCCGTGCGCGCCCAGGCTCAGGTCCAGCCACAGGCGCTGGAAGCCGTCGACCCAGTCGGCCGGCTCGCCGGCCTGCAGCGCGTCGGCCAGCGCGGCGCCATCGCCGCCGCCGCTCGCCTGGTCCAGGAACAGTTCCAGCCAGTCGGGTACCACGGGCCGCCCTTCCCTGGCCTGTTCCAGCGCCAGCAGCGGCGCGCCGCCGGCGGCGGCCAGCCGGGCGGCGGCGTCCTTCACGCCTTGGGCCTCCAGCCAGGCCAGGGACTCGGCGGCGGGCGGCACCGCCAGGGGCAGGCGCCGGCAACGCGACACCAGCGTCGGCAGCAGGCGATCGGGCGCCTGGGCCGACAGCAGGAACACGGTGTGCTCGGGCGGTTCTTCCAGGATCTTCAGCAGGGCGTTGGCCGCGATGGTGTTCAGGGATTCGGCCGGGTACAGCAGGGCGACGCGCCAGCCCCCCCGGTGGGTGGCCGTGTTGAACCAGGGCAGCAGGCCGCGGATCTGTTCGATGCGGATTTCGCGCGAGGGCTGTTTCCTGGCGTCCTCGGCGACGTCCAGGGCGCCTTCGCGCACGGCCTGGGCGTCGGGCCGGATGCGGCGCAGGTCGGGATGGTTGCCTGCCGCCACCCAGCGGCAGGCCTGGCATTCGCCGCAGGCCAGGCCGTCCCGGGGCGATTCGCACAGCAGGCTGGCGGCCCCCGCCAGGGCGAATTCCATCTGGCCGCAACCGGGCCGGCCATGGATCAGCCAGGCGTGGGCGAAGCGCTCGCGCGCGGCCAGCCAGCGGCGCGCCGGCGCCTGTTGCCAGGGCAGGAAGTCCATCATGCCGGATCCTGCCTGCGGGACGCGTAGCCGCGCGCGCGCAGCAGCCCGTCCAGGATGCCGTCCAGTTCGGCGCGGACGTCCTCGATGCTCCGGCGGGCGTCGATCGTCCGGAAGCGGCCCGGATCGGCCGCCGCCCGGGCGTGATAGGCCTGGCGGGTGCGCTCGAAGAACGCGGCGTCCTCGCGCTCGAAGCGGTCGGCGTGTTCACGCCCCCGCGACAGGCGTTCGCGGGCGGTTTCCAGCGGCACGTCGAACAGCAGGGTGCAGTCCGGCCCCCTGCCCTGCTGCACCCAGTCCTCCAGGATGCGTACGGGTTCCGCGCCCAGGGACCGGCCGCCGCCCTGGTAGGCGAACGAGGCGTCGGTGTAGCGGTCGCACAGCACCCACTGGCCGCGCTCCAGGGCGGGCAGGATGCGCGTGCGCCAGTGCTCGTTGCGGGCGGCGAACATCAGCAGGGTCTCGGTGCGCAGGTCCATGGGACGGTGCAGCAGCAGTTCGCGCAAGGTTTCCCCCAGGGGCGTGCCACCGGGCTCGCGGGTGGACAGCAGGTCCACCCCGGCCCGGCGCAGCCGGTCCTCGATCCAGGGAATGTGCGTGCTCTTGCCGGCCCCGTCCAGGCCTTCGAGCGTGATGAAGCAGGCGCTCCGGGTCATGAGGCTACCGTTTCAGGATGTATTTGCCGACGGCGCGGTTGTGCGCCGCCAGGTCGGTGGAAAATTCGCTGGTGCCGTCGCCCCGCGACACGAAATACAGGTATTTGTGCCGTTCCGGATGCAGGACCGCCTCCAGGGCGGCGTTGCCGGGGCTGGCGATGGGCGTGGGGGGCAGGCCCGCGCGGGTATAAGTATTCCAGGGGGTGTCGCGTTCCAGGTCCTTCTTGCGCAGGCGGCCTTGGTAGTCGGCGCCCAGGCCGTAGATGACGGTCGGGTCGGTCTGCAGCGGCATGCCGATCCTCAGGCGATTGATGAACACGCCGGCGATGCGCGCCCGGTCGGCGCCGTGCCCGGTCTCCTTTTCGACGATGGAGGCCAGGATCAGGGCCTGGTACGGGGTTTCCAGCGGCAGATCGCGGTCGCGTCCGGCCCAGGCGCGCTCCAGCGTCTGCCGGCCGGCCTCGGCGGCGCGGCGCAGGATGTCCAGGTCGGAACTGCCCGGCGCGAACACGTAGGTGTCGGGATGGAACAGGCCTTCGGGCGCGTCGGCCTCCAGCCCCAGGCGCCGGATCAGGGTCTGGTCGTCCATGCCCCGCGTGTCGTGGCGGACCTGGGGATCGGCGTCCAGCGCCGCCCGGATCTGGGCGAAGGTCCAGCCCTCGGGGAAGGTCAGGCGGGTCTGGGTCATGTCCCCGTTGGCCATGCGCTCCAGCAGCATCCAGGGGGTATCGCCTTCGCGGGCCTCGTAGGCACCGGCCTTGAGCAGTTTGTCGCGGCCGCTCAGGCGGGCCAGCCAGGCGAAGGCCTCGGGCTGGATCCCGATGCCCGCGTCCCGCATGGCATGGGCGATCTGGCGCGGCGTGCCGCCGGCGTCGATGAGGTAATCCACGACGGGCGCCCGCATGGGCACGGGCCGCTTCCAGCCCCACCAGGCCGCCGCCGCGATGGCGACCGCCGCGGCCGTCAGGCCGAGGATCAGCAACCAGAGGATCAACTTTTTCATGTGCGCCAGTTTAACGAACTGGCGCGGCGGGCGGCGGACGTCGTGTTCAGAGGCTGCCCATCAGCCACTGCACGCCCAGGCTGCTGAGCGACACGGCCGCCCACACGCCCAGGCCGAGCAACAGCGGGCGGGCGCCGGCCAGGGCCATGCGGCGCAGGTCGGAGGACAGTCCGATGGCGGTCAGCGCCATGATGATGAGGAATTGCGAGAGCAGGTGCAGCGGCCCGAGCAGCGCCTCGGGAATCAGGCCCAGGCTGCGCGTCGCCGAGGCCGCCAGGAACCAGAGGATGAACCAGGGAAAGATCGTGGCCAGGGACACCCGGGTTTCCGAGTGCTGGTTGCGCCAGGCCACCCAGAAGGCGATGACGATGCAGATCGGGATGATCAGCGTCGCGCGGGTGAGCTTGACGATGGTGGCGATGTCTCCCGCCGCCACGCTGTAGCTGTAGCCCGCAGCCACCACGGAGGACGTGTCGTTGATGGCGGTCCCGGCCCACAGGCCGAAGCCGTGGTCGCTCAGGCCCATCCAGTGGCCCAGGGGCGGGAACAGCAGCACCGCCACGACGTTGAAGAGGAAGATCGTCGAAATCGACAGGGCGGTCTCGTGGTCGTCGGGCTTGATGATCGGCGCCACCGCCGCGATGGCCGAGCCGCCGCAGATCGCGGTGCCGACCCCGATCAGGGTGCACAGGTGCCCGCCCAGTTTCAGCCAGCGGCCCAGCAGCCAGGCGGCCAGGAACGCCGTGGACAGCGTGATCAGGGTCACGGCCAGGGACGAGGCCCCGGTCTTCATGACCTGGCCGAAGCTCAGGCCGAAGCCCAGGCCGATGATGGACCATTTCAGCACCTGGCGGCTGCTGAAGACCACGCCCGGGGTGAAGATCGGAGACAGGCCCAGCACGTTGCGCCAGAGCATGCCCAGCAGGATGCCGAACACGGGGCCGCCGATGAGCGGGAAGCGGGCGCCCAGCCACCAGGCCGCCAGGCCCAGGCCCGCGGCCAGCAGCAGGCCGTACCACAGCGAAGGGGTGCGCGAGGAACCGCGGGACCGCGCCTGGGCGGCGGGACGGCCGGCGGCCGACGGCAGAGGATGCGGGACGGCGGAAATGGGCGGCATGCTGGAGGCTCGTGGGCGGGTGGAAACTGACGGCCATTCTAAGCATGGGTTATGAATAAATAAATTCAAATCATTTTAGTGAATGCATAAGAAATATTTAATTATTGGGCGCGGCCGACCCGGTCGGCGGAGTCCGGGCGCCGGTTCGCGCTATCCTATGCGGCCCGTCCCTTTCCGCGGCCTCCCGTTTCCGCCATGTCGCCCAGCGTTGATCTCGTCTACGGCGCCGTCCTGGCCTCCGCCCTCTTCCATGCGGCCTGGAATGCGCTGATCAAGGGCAGTCCCGACAAACTGCTGAGCGCCGTCGGCATCACGGGCGTGGCGACGCTGATCGCCGCGCTCGCCCTGCCCTGGCTGCCGCGTCCGGCGCCGGCCAGCTGGCCCTTCCTGCTCGCCTCGCTGGTCCTGCAGGTGGTCTACATGCGGCTGGTCGCGCGCATCTACCGCGTGGCCGACATGAGCATCGGCTATCCGGTGATGCGGGGCACCGCGCCGCTGCTGGTGGCGCTGGCGTCCGCCCTGTTCCTCCACGACGCGCCGGGTCCGGTCGCGCTCGCGGGCGTGGCCACGATCTGCGCCGGCATCCTGTGCATCGGCCTGCCTGGCGGCGCGCGGCAGCGCAAGTCCGGCGGACTGGGGCTCGCCCTGCTGAACGCCGTCGTGATCGCCGGCTATACCCTGGTGGACGGCACGGGGGCCAGGCTCTCGCAGGCGCCGGCCAGCTACACGCTGTGGATCTTCCTGCTGCAGGGCGCCGTCATGGTCGGGATGGTCCTGCCCCGCCGGGCCCGCGATCTGGCGCGCCATTTCAAGGATCACTGGGGCGCGGCCGCGCTGGGCGGCTGCGGCACCGTGATTTCCTACGGCGTGGCGCTCTGGGCCATGACCCTGGCGCCCATCGCCATCATCGCCGCGCTGCGCGAGACCTCGATCCTGTTCGGCATCCTGATTTCGGGCCTGTTCCTGGGCGAGCGCCTGACGCCCGCCCGCATCGCGGGCGCCTGCGTCCTGGTGCTGGGCGTGATCGTGCTGCGCCTGGCCCCATAGCCTCGGGGCCGGCCGGCCCCGCCTGCCTGGGCGTGGCGCCATGGATCCCGGAAAATCCGGTTTGGCATCAGCATTTACCCTAGATTCCCCCTGCCGGGTTTCAGGCGATTGCAGGCGATCAGTCAATGTTTACGCGACTTTTGAATGATCTGGATCAAATTCCGGAATATTCTGGCTCTAAAGTTCGAAGCAAACTGGACCTAGTTTACTTGTCGGACTATGGGCACCATGGACGAACAAGAGCCGCGCTGGAACAGATCCACGGACTGGCATCCGACGCGCCTTCCACAAAGGAGACGACCGTGAAACCATCATTTCGCTTCATTCGCAAGCTGACCGTGCTGGGCGTTGCCGCGGGGGCCCTGAGCCTGAGCTGCGGCGCCTTCGCCGCGACCAAGGTCGTGGTCGGCTATCAGCAGATCGTAGGCCCCTTCGTCAGCGCCATCGCCGACGGCAGCTTCGACAAGGCGCTCCAGGAAGCCGGGTACGAAGTGGACTGGCGCCAGTTCAGTTCGGCGGGCGACATCTCCAGCGCGTTCGCCTCGCGCGACGTGCCCGTGGGCGTGCTGGGATCCACCGGCATCACGGCGGCCGTGACGCGCGGCGTCGACATGCAGCTCTTCTGGATCCTGGACAATATCGGCAAGTCCGAGGCGCTGATCGCGCGCAACGGCTCCGGCATCGAAAAACCCAAGGACCTGGTGGGCAAGAAGGTCGGCGTGCCCTTCGTGTCGACCTCGCACTTCCACCTGCTGCTCGCCCTGAACGACATCTGGCGCCTCAAGGCCAACGAGGTGCAGATCCTGAACATGCAGCCGCCGCAGATCGTGGCCGCCTGGCAGCGCGGCGACATCGACGCCGCCTACGTCTGGCCGCCGGCACTGACGGAAATCATGAAGACGGGCAAGGAGATCGCCAATTCCGAGGAGATCGGCGCCAAGACCGTTCCCACCTTCGACGGCATCGTGGTCGACAAGGCCTGGGCCGCCAAGAACCCCAAGTTCATGGCCGCCTTCACCGAGGTCCTGGCCAAGTCCTACCAGGGTTTCGACGCGCGCAAGGGTTCCCTGACGCCGGATTCCCCCGAGATCAAGGGGATCGTGAAGATGATCGGCGGCACGCCCGCCGATATCGTCAGCGCCATGAACCTGCTGCTCTTCCCCGACGTGAAGGAACAGGCGTCCAACGTCTGGCTGGGCGGCGGCGCGCAGGGCGGCGCGGTCAAGGCCCTGACGGCCAGCGCGAAGTTCCTGAAGGCGCAGCGCCAGATCAACGCGCCCCTGGGCGATTACGCCCCCTTCGTGACTTCCGGCTTCGCCGACGAGGCCGCGAAGACCGTGAAGTAACGGAAACATCCCGGACCGGAACCGGTCCGCGCGGCCGCCGGGGCCTCGCCCCCATGACGCCCCGGCGGCCGGGCAACACCTGAAGGAGACCCGCATGTCCGCCGCCATGGCCAATCTCAGCATCCGCAATGTCAGCGTGACGTATCCCTCCCAGATGATGGGCGGCGCGGTCACCGCGCTCAAGGACGTCAATCTCGAAATCGCCTCGGGGGACTTCGTTGTCGCCCTGGGGGCCTCCGGCTGCGGCAAGACCACGCTGCTCAGCGTGATCGCGGGATTCCTGACGCCCACCGAGGGCGAGGTCCTGCTCGGGGGCGATCCGGTCGTCGGCCCTGGCGCCGACCGGGGGGTGGTGTTCCAGAAGCACGCCCTGCTGCCCTGGCTCAACGTCATCGACAACACCGAATTCGGGCTGAAGCTGCGCGGCGTGCCCAAGAGCAAGCGCTTCGAGATCGCCGCCCGGAACCTCGAACTGGTGGGCCTGAAGGATTTCCACAAGCACATGATCTACCAGCTGTCGGGCGGGATGCAGCAGCGGGTCGGGATCGCCCGGGCGCTGACCTGCGATCCGGCCATGCTGCTGATGGACGAGCCGATGGCGGCGCTGGACGCGCTGTCGCGCGAGACCATCCAGGAACTGCTGCTCGAAGTCTGGCAGCACACCCACAAGATGTTCTTCTTCATCACGCACAGCGTGGAAGAGGCCCTGTTCCTGGGCACCAAGCTGATCGTGATGTCGCCCCGCCCGGGGCGCGTCACCAACACCTACGAACTCGATTTCAACCGCCGCTTCCTGCAGGAGCGAAACGCCCGCGCCATCAAGTCCAGCCCCGATTTCATCCAGATGCGGGAAACCGTGCTGGACATCATCTACGGGGATGAACGGGCCGCCGGCGATCCCGAATACCACCAGAGCGCCTGAGACGCTTCCTCAATCGCACCACCGGAGCCACAGCATGTCCATCGTATCCAAGCGCAAGCGCCGCTCCGCGGAGCCCGGAAAAGTCTACGGCGCGCCCGGGGCCGGCTACAGCGGCCACATCAGCGTCATGACGGCGATCGTGCTGATCGCGTTGTGGTTCCTCGTCACCGGCATGGGATGGATCAAGCCCATCTTCCTGCCTTCGCCGGGCGCCGTGTACGGCAAGTTCATCGAGGCCGCGACCGAGGGCGTCGCCAATTCCACGCTGGCCCAGCACACCCTGGTCAGCCTGGGGCGGGTCATGGGCGCCTTCCTGCTGGCGCTGGTGACGGCCGTCCCGATCGGCATCCTGATGGGCGTGAACCGCACAATGCGCGGGCTGTTCGATCCCATCATCGAGTTCTACCGTCCCCTGCCGCCGCTGGCCTACCTGCCGCTGGTCATCATCTGGTTCGGGATCGGCGAGTTTCCCAAGGTCTTCCTGATCTTCCTCGCGATCTTCGCCCCCATGGCCATCGCCGCCCGCGCCGGGGTGAAGTCCGTTTCCATCGAGCAGATCCACGCAGCCTATGCCATGGGGGCCAGCAGCCGCCAGATCATCGTCCACGTCATCCTGAAGGCGGCGCTGCCCGAGATCTTCACCGGCATGCGCATCGGCATCGGCGTGGGCTGGACGACGCTGGTGGCCGCGGAAATGGTGGCGGCCGCGCGCGGCCTGGGCTTCATGGTGCTGAACGCCGCCCAGTACCTGGCGAGCGACACCGTGATCATGGGCATCATCGTCATCGGGTTCTTCGCCTTCTCGTTCGACTTGCTCTTGCGCTATCTCGAACGCATCATGATCCCCTGGAAAGGCAAGGTCTGAGGAACACCATCCATGCCAGAAAGCGGCTCCGTCGGCACAGTCCAATGGTCGGCCCTGTTCGAACGGGTCGACGATTACAACCTCAGCCTGCAGGGCCGCATCCGCAAGATGCTGGTGTCCGCCATCCTGAGCGGGCATCTGCCGCCGGGATCCCCGGTGCCTTCCAGCCGGGAACTGGCCAGGGCGCTGGGGGTCGCGCGCAACACGACGGTCTTCGCCTACCAGCAACTCGTCGTCGAAGGCTACCTGGAATCCCGCGAACGCAGCGGCCACTATGTGGCCAGAAGCATGGCCGGCCAGCAGGCCGCCCCGCAGGGCGCGCCGGCTGCGGAGCCGCCGCCGCGCACCGGCGCGGACTGGTCCAGGCGCCTGGTGTTCCACCCGTTCTCCCAGCGCAACATCGTCAAGCCGGCCAACTGGCAGAGCCTGCCCTACCCCTTCAGCTACGCCCAGTTCGACGCCAAGCAGTTTCCCACGGCCGAATGGCGCGAATGCTGCCTGCGGGCGCTGTCCGTACTGGACATCCGCATGTGGGCGCCGGACCTGATCGCCAGCGACGATCCGGCGCTGGTGGAGGCGATCCGCAACCAGGTGCTGCCCCGGCGCGGCATCTGGGCCGAGGACGACGAGATCATGGTCACGCTGGGCGCCCAGCACGCGCTCTATCTGGTGGCCACCCTGCTGATCCACGGCCACACCGTGGTCGGCATGGAAGATCCCGGCTATCCGGACGCGCGCAACATCTTCGCGCACCGCACCGGGCGCCTGGTGCCCCTGCCCGTCGACGAGGACGGGCTGATTCCGTCGCCCGCGCTGGGGGAATGCGACTACATTTTCGTCACGCCCAGCCACCAGTGCCCGACCAACGCCACCCTGTCCATGGAGCGGCGGGTCGCGCTGCTGGAACTGGCCAGCCGCACGGACGGCATCCTGATCGAGGACGACTACGAGACCGAGAACCGCTACGACGGGCACCCCTCCCCGGCACTCAAGAGCCTGGACAAGCACGGCCGCGTGCTCTATATCGGCAGCCTGTCGAAAAGCTTCGCCCCGGGGCTGCGCCTGGGCTACATCGTGGCGCCGCGCGAACTGATGGTCGAACTGCGCGCCCTGCGCCGCCTGATGATCCGCCATCCGCCCGCCTACCTGCAGCGCGCGTTCGCGCTGTTCATCTCGCTGGGGCACTATCATGCGCTGCTGCGCCGGCTGTCCCAGGTCTATGCCGAACGCGCCCAGGTGCTGCAGGAGGCGGTCCGGACCCATCTGCCGCAATTCGGCGGCAGGCCCATCCACGGCGGATCGTCCTGGTGGGTGGAGGGGCCGCCCGACGTCGACACCGACCGGCTCGCGCAGGCGGCCCTGCAGGCCGGCGTGGTGATCGAACCCGGCCGGGTCTTCTACCAGGACCCCCGGTCGCAGGACCATCGGCACATCCGGCTGGGATTCTCGTCCATCGACAAGGACAAGATCGCCGAGGGCGTCGCGGCGCTGGCCCGGGTCGTCGAGCAGTCGTTCCGCTGAGAAGCAACCGAAAAGCAAGGCGGGCGCATCGAAGCGCCCGCCTTCGCATCCACATTCAGGCCGCGGCATGCCCGAGGATCAGGCGATCCATCTCCGCCTTCGGCGTATTGCAGTATTCGCGTGCCAGCGTCAGGTAGAACCCCAGCCCGATCAGTACCCAGCAGCCCAGCGCGATCCAGGCGGGCGTTTCCAGGAAGGCGGGCGAACCCGGCACGAGCAGCAGCCCCAGCAGGCCGATGCTGCAGAGCATGCCCGCCAGCGCGACCAGTTTCTTGCCCGGCGCGACTTCCTTGCAGAAGGCCGGCGCCCGCTGCGACGGAGTCCATTTGAACAGCCGGTAGGCCACGGCGCAGTAGTAGATGAAGGCGATCGAGATCCCCACGGCGGACATGTCCACGATCCAGAGCAGCACCGAGCGGCCGAACCATGGCGCCAGCAGGCAGATCGCGCAGACGAACACGATGCTGGCCCACGGCGTGCCGTGCTTGCCGTGCAGGCGGCAGAACACGGCGGGCAGCGCCTTGGCGCGGCCCATGGCGAACATCAGCCGGCTGCACGAGATGTAGAAGCCGATCAGGCCGGTGAAAATCCCCATGCAGAGCGCGATCACCAGGGCGGCCAGGCCCGCCGTGCCCAGCACCTGCTGGACGGCCCAGCCCGTGCCCCAGATTTCGCGCAGATCCACCAGGTCCAGCCATGGCATGGCCAGGCCGGTCGCGAGGATCATGATCGAGTAATGGGAAGCGGCCACCGCCAGCGCCGCCAGGATCAGGAAGGTCGCCTTGGCGGGCGAGAAATTGAATTCCTCGGCCGCCTGGGGCACGGTGTCGAAGCCGACGTAGGCCCAGGGAGAAATGGCGACGATGGCCGCGATCGCGGACCAGGGTGGAATGCCCGGCTTGTAGAGCGGCAGCAGGTTGTCGAAAGAGGTTCCGGGCGCGAACGACATGGCGGCCGTCACCCCGGTCGCGGCGAGGATCAGCAGCACGCAGAAATAGAACTGCGTCTGCGCCGTGGCGTCCGCGCCCCGGATGTTGAGCCAGGCGAACAGCACCAGGACCGCGCTGGCAATCAACACCTCGACGAAGTACACATCCCAGCCGGCGATGCTGTAGAGCAGCCCCACCTTGACGACGTCCGGAGCCAGGAACTTGATCATCAGGGCGAAGGCGGAGGCGTTGAGCGCCACGATGGCCGCGTAACCCAGGATCAGGAACCATCCGCACAGGAAGGCGTGCTTGCGGCCGAAGGCCAGGTAGGCGTAGGTGAAGGCGCCTCCGGTGATCGGATACGCTTTCACCAGGAAGCCGGTGCTCAGGCCGACCAGGCTGAGGATCAGCCCGCCGATCCACAGCCCGATGACGACCCCCATGGGCCCCGCCATGTCCATCCATTCGACCGGCAGCACGAAACTGCCCCAGCCGATGGCCGAGCCGAAGGCGATGGCCCAGACCCAGTGGGGCTTAAAGGTTTTTCCGAGGGTGATTCGATCCGACATCAAGGGTCTCCTGCAAATATCATTTTCTGGTTTTGAAAGGGCCGCCCACACGGGCGGCCCTGGTCCGACGCGGCGCGGGCGTTCCCCCGGCGGTCCGGTCAGAACACCTCGTCCCGCAGGTAGTAGTACTTGTAGAATATCGCCTGCCCCAGCCGGCGGAAGGGCGCGAGCAGGTGGCCGTCGAGCGGCGAGTTGTAGATCGGCAGATCCCATTGGGGACCGGCCTTGCCGACGACGCGCTCGGCCAGGCGGCGGCCCGCCTGCGCGGAAAACGAGACCCCGTTGCCGCCGTAGCCGATGGCGTAGTAGATCCGCTGGCCGGGGTCCGGCTGCGTGATGCGCGGCATCATGTCGTGGCTGACGTCCACCCAGCCCCACCAGGAATACGCGATCGGCACGTCCTTCAGGGCCGGGAATTTGCGCGCCAGGCCTTGCTTGAGCAGGTCCAGGTGCCTGGGGTTCTCGGCGTCGGCGCCGGTGAGCGCGCTGCGGCTGCCGATCTGCATCGAACCGTCCGGCAACAGGCGGTAGTAGAAACGCAGGGTGCGCGTGTCCGTGATGAACGTCGTGCTCTTGAGGCCGGCCGCCTCCCGCTCCTGTTGCGTCAGCGGGCGTGTCACCATCGAATTCGACAGGATCGGCATGATCTTGTTGTCGAGCAGCGGATGCAGGCCCTGCGGCGTGTAGCCGCCCGTGGCCACGGCCACGCGCCGAGCGCGCACGATGCCGCCTGGAGTGCGCAGATGGTGGACGCCGCCCACGGTCTCCCAGCCCAGGACCGGGCTGCCGGTATGGATCCTGACGCCCAGCTCGCGCAGGCGCCGCAGATAGCCGAAGGCCAGCTTCAGCGGATGGATGCCGACGCCTTCGGGCTCGTGCAGCGCCCCGGCCGCCTCGCGATCCATGGCGTAGCGTTCCCACAGTTCCTCGCGGCTGAGCATGCGGGTGTCGTAGCCGAACTGTTCGCGCATGACGCGGCACAGATTCTCCAGGAAGGCCATTTTCTTCGGGCGGTGCGCCGTGTACAGGTGGCCGCCGGGCTGGGCGTCGCACGGGAACCGTTCCACCAGGCTCTTCCAGTATTCGAAGCCGTCGTGGATTTCACGGTCCAGGCGCTTGGCGGTCTCCAGGCCCCAGCGCTCGATCCATTGCGTCCGGTACAGACGGCCCGAGGCGTTCTGTCCCTGGCCGCCGTTGCGGCTGGTGCAGCCCCAGGACTCCTGGTTGGCTTCCAGGACGATGGGGATGACGCCGTGTTCCTCGGCCAGGTTCAGGGCCGTCACCAGGCCGGTGAAGCCCGAGCCGATCACCACCACGTCCGCGTCCATGTCCTGAAGGACGAGGCCGTCATCGGGCGGTGGATCCCCTGCCGTGCCCACCCAGTACGTAGGCGCGTATTGCTGGTTGCGGCCCGCGGGCGAGACCAGGGGGTCGTAGCGCGGATCGTAGGGGTTGGGCGCGTGCGGCGCGGCGGCGGCCGGGACGGCCTGCGTGCGGGCGCCCGGCGACGCCGAAGTCAAAGTAGCCATGATGTTTCCTGTGGACAGGGGGGTGGGTGGCGCGAGCGGTTCAGGCTTGTGCGGGCAGCGGGGGGCGTTGCTTGCGAAAGGCGTTCTTGATCAGGATCTTGCCGTCCTTGAAAGTCAGCAGATCCACCATGTCGGCCTCGATCCGGGAACCGTCGGCGGTCGTGCCGGTGAACGTCGACTCCATCACGCCCCGGTCGCCCGACACCCAGCAGCGGGCATTGCGCCAGGCGGCGTCGGGAATGGTCTGCCAGGCCGCCTCGAAAGCCTTGCGCACGGCGACCGGGCCTTCATGGCGCACCCCGCAGGCCAGCGGTCCCGCCACGCCCTCGAACACGCATGCCTCGTGCATGCACGCCATCAGCGCCGCGATGTCGTGGCGATTCCAGGCCTCGCCGAAAGCCTCGAGCATGGAAAGCAACTGGTCCTGTGTCATGGGGTCTCCTCGTTGATCGATGTGATGCGGCGCCGGTCCGAGGGTCGGAGATGCGCCGTGATGTTCACACATTAGGAGAACGCCCCAGGCTGGTCTAGGGCCAGTGATCACGTTTCGCTGGCGCCAGATCGACCGGCTGGACCCTATCTTCCATCTGATCATTCGAAACGCATGGTTCCAGATTCAGAGATTCATGTTGACAATCCAAAAAGGCTCTGTAGAATTCGAATCACACGATATCGAAATAAATCATCTCGATATTTGGAATAACTGGGCCTGTACGGCCCTCCGCATATCGCATCAGGAGACACACGATGGCAAACGATACCCGCCAAGTCGTTCAGGGCGTCCAGGAAATGACGCCGTCCGAGGCCTTTGTCGAGACCATGGTCGCCAACGGCGTGACCGAAATCTTCGGCATCATGGGCTCGGCGTTCATGGACGCCATGGACATCTTCGCCCCGGCCGGCATCAAGCTGATCCCGGTGGTCCATGAACAGGGCGCCGGCCACATGGCCGACGGCTTCGCCCGCGTCAGCGGCCGCACGGGCGTGGTGATCGGCCAGAACGGCCCCGGCATCAGCAACTGCGTCACCGCGATCGCCGCCGCCTACTGGGCCCATACCCCCGTGGTCATCGTCACGCCGGAGGCCGGCACCACCGGCATCGGCCTGGGCGGCTTCCAGGAAGCCAAGCAACTGCCGATGTTCCAGGAATTCACCAAATACCAGGGCCACGTCACGCACCCGGCCCGCATGGCCGAATACACCGCGCGCTGCTTCGCCCGCGCCCGGGACGAAATGGGCCCGACCCAGCTGAACATCCCGCGCGACTATTTCTACGGCAAGATCAAGTGCGAAATCCCCCTGCCCCAGCCGCTGGATCGCGGCCCGGGCGGCGCTCACAGCCTGGACGCGGCCGCCAAGCTGCTGGCCGAGGCCAGATTCCCCGTCATCATTTCCGGCGGCGGCGTGGTCATGAGCGACGCGGTCGATGAATGCAAGGCGCTGGCCGAGCGCCTGGGGGCGCCGGTGGTCAACAGCTACCTGCACAACGATTCCTTCCCCGCCAGCCACCCGCTGTGGTGCGGCCCGCTGGGCTACCAGGGCTCCAAGGCGGCCATGAAGCTGCTGGCCGACGCCGATGTGGTGCTGGCCCTGGGGACTCGCCTCGGCCCCTTCGGCACCCTGCCGCAGCATGGCCTGGACTACTGGCCCAAGAACGCCAGGATCATCCAGGTCGACGCCGACAGCAAGATGCTGGGCCTGGTCAAGAAGATCACCGTGGGCGTCTGCGGCGACGCCAAGGCTTCCGCGGCCGAGATCTTCCGTCGCATCGACGGCATGAAACTGGCCTGCGACGCCAACAAGGCCGAACGCGCCGCCCGCATCCAGGCGGAAAAGGACGCCTGGGAGCGGGAACTGACCGAATGGACCCACGAACGCGATCCGTTCAGCCTGGACATGATCGAGGAACAGAGCAAGGAGGAAGGCAACTGGCTGCACCCGCGCCAGGTGCTGCGCGAACTGGAAAAAGCCATGCCGGAAGACGTGATGGTGTCGACCGACATCGGCAACATCAACTCGGTGGCCAACAGCTACCTGCGCTTCGAAAAGCCGCGCAGCTTCTTCGCCGCCATGAGCTGGGGCAACTGCGGCTACGCCTTCCCGACCATCATCGGGGCCAAGGTTGCCGCGCCGCACCGTCCGGCCGTGTCCTACGCGGGCGACGGGGCCTGGGGCATGAGCATGAGCGAAATCATGACCTGCGTGCGCCATGACATTCCCGTGACGGCCGTGGTCTTCCACAACCGCCAGTGGGGCGCGGAAAAGAAGAACCAGGTGGATTTCTACAACCGCCGTTTCGTGGCGGGCGAACTGGAAAGCGAAAGCTTCGCCGGCATCGCCAAAGCCATGGGCGCCGAGGGGGTCGTGGTCGATCGCATCGAGGACGTGGGCCCCGCCCTGAAGAAGGCCATCGACGCGCAGATGAACGATCGCAAGACCACCGTGATCGAAATCATGTGCACCCGGGAACTGGGCGATCCGTTCCGCCGCGACGCATTGTCCAAGCCGGTCCGCCTGCTGGAAAAGTATCGCGACTACACCTGATTCCAGGACCAAGGAGACGCCCATGCGCGCGCAGGACATGCTGCTGGACGCCGCCCGGCGAGACCCGAAGCGGATCGTCCTGTGCGAGGGGGACGACCCTCGCGTGCGGGCGGCGGCCCGTCGGGCGGCCGCCGACGGCATCGCCCAGGTCTTTCTGGTGGGATCGGCGCAGGACGTGCCGGGCGTCCAATGCGTCCAACCCGCCGACTCCGGCTGGCTGGACGCGTTCGCCGAGGAACTGCTGACCCTGCGCCGTGCACGCGGCATGACGCCCGAACAGGCCCGGGACGCCGTCCGCCGGCCGCTGGTCTTCGCCGCCCTGATGGTGCGGCTCGGACACGCCGACGGCTCCGTCGCCGGCGCCGTGCACACCACGGCGGACGTCGTGCGCACCGCCATCCAGGTCATCGGCAAGCGGTCCGGCGTGCGGACCGTCTCCAGTTTCTTCGTGATGATGCGCGACGAGCCCTTTCCGACTGGGGGGCACGCCATGGTCTTTTCGGATTGCGGTCTGGTGATCGAGCCCGACAGCCGCGAGCTGGCCGAGATCGCCCTGGCCTCGGCGCGCAGCGCCCGGACCCTGCTGGGGGTCGAGCCGCGCGTGGCCATGCTTTCGTTCTCCACCCACGGCAGCGCCGCCCACCAGCAGGTCGACAAGATCCGCGAAGCCATGGAACTGGCCCGACGGCAGGCGCCGGACCTGTTGATCGACGGCGAAATGCAGCTCGATACCGCCATCGTGCCGGAAGTCGCCCGACGCAAATGGCCCCAGTCGCCCGTGGCGGGCCAGGCCAACGTGCTGGTCTTTCCCAGCCTGGACGCCGGAAACATCGGCTACAAGCTCGTCGAGCGCCTGGGCCATGCCACCGCCCTGGGGCCGATCCTGCAGGGCCTGGACAAGCCGGCCAACGACCTGTCCCGGGGCTGTTCGGCGGACGATATCCACCAGGTGATCGCCGTCACCGCCGTGCAGGCGGCCCGGACGGACTGACTCCCCTCGTCCCGCCGGAAACGGCCGCGGCGGTTCTTCGTCCCCCTGCCGCGATCGATCAAGGCCGCCGGCGGCGCGGCGCGAGCGTCCGGATCAACGCCTGCAGCGCCTGCATGGTGACGCCGCCGTCCAGGTCCAGCCCGACCGAATGCGGGTAATACCCGCTCAAGTCCTGGTTCACGCCGATCCCCAGGATTTCGACGCCGCGTTCGCGCGTGTAATGGCGTACCACCTGGCGCAGGTGGGCGTCGAGGAATCCGGGTGGATTGGCCAGGGCGGTGGCGCCGTCCATCGGGCCGCCGTCGGATACGACCCACAGGATCATCCTGCGTTGCCCGTCCTGCCGGGCCAGCAGGCGCTCGCACGCCCATTGCACGGCCTCGCCATCGACGCCTTCGCGGAACAGTTCCGGCTTCATGGCGGCCGTCAGGCTCAGCCGGCCCTGCCGGCGCGGCATGTCCTGCGACCAGAAGACCAGGTGCTGCAGTTCGTTGAGCCGGCCCGGGTGCTCCGGGCGGCCGCGTGCGGCCTGCCATTCGCGGGCCGGACGGCCGCCGTTCCAGGCGCCGGTGGTGAAACCCAGCAGTTCGAACGGCACGTCGGCGCGGCTGAATATGCGCGCCAGCAGATCCATCAGCAAGGCCAGGCGCGGGCCATGGTGTCGCATCGATCCGGAGCAGTCCAGCAGCAGCGCGATCCGGGCCTGCGCGACGGGCTCGTCGCGCTCGCGAAAGAACACCCGATGGTCGTCGGGCGAACCGATCAACTGCGCCAGGCGGCGGCCGTCGATCAGGCCTTCTTCCTGGCCGAAGAGCCGGCCTTCGGGTCGAGGCCTGAACAACATGCGTTTCAAGGCTTGCGCCAGGGGATCCAGCGACCAGGGCAGCCGGGCGATCTCCTCGTCCAGGCGGCGGCGGTAATCCTGCAGCAAGGCCGGACGCACCAGGTCGGAGGCCGCCACGACCCGGTCGTGGCGCCGGGTCCAGACGGCATAGCCGGAACCGGTCGCCTCTTCGGCGGACGAACCGCCCGCCGCCTGGCCGGCCACCTCGCCCTCGTCCCCCTCCGGCGGCAGCAGGGCCACGGAAAAATCCAGGTGCCGCCTCGGCGGACGTTTCTTCTCCTTCCCGATCAGGTCCTGGAACCACCGGGCCAGCGCCGCCGCCAAGGCCACCGCCTCGGGGGCGTAGGCCGCCTGGTCCGCGCGCAATTGGCGCAGCCGCGCCAGCGGCCCGGCCAGCAAGGGTCCCATCCGATAGCGGGCGGACTCGATCAAATCTTCCAGGCGTTCCGGGATCGGCTCGTCGAACAGCCGGCTGCGGGCCATCAGGGCGAGGCAGAGCAGGTGTTGTCCCGTGCGGGTCTCGACCAGGCCGGATCCCTGGAACAGGAACAGCCAGCGTTCGAAACGCCGGCGCAGATTGCCGCGCATGCCCGGCCAGCGTCCGGGCGCCAGCGCCTCCACGCGCCATTGTTCCAGCCACTCGAAGATCAGCGCGGCGACCGGATCTTGCGAGGGGCTCAGGTCCCGGTGCAGCCGCGCGTCGGATTCCAGCAGGCGCAGGGCCAGCGCGTCGGCCAGCGCCCGGTAGGCCGGCGGATCGTCCAGCCCCGGCTGCGTCTGCAGGTGGGGCGCGCCGGCCGGCAAGGGGGTGTCGCCGTTCCAGGGCCGGCCCGCCTCGAAGTGCACCCGCGGTTGCCTGGCCAATGCCCGGACCGTCGCGGCCGTCCGGGCTTCCAGCGCGTGGCGGCGGGTCCAGTCGCGGGCGTCAGGCGCCGTCATGCCCGGGAAGCGGGCCGGCGGCGGCCGCCCCCGGCTCCGTGTCGAAACAGCGCTGGAAGTATTCCGCCACGATGTCCTGCTCCGAAGCGTCGCATTTGTTCAGGAAGGCGTAGCGGAAGGCACGGGCGGGCGACTGGAAGATCCGCAGGTTTTCCGCCCAGGAGATCAGGGTGCGCGGCGACATCAGCGTGGACAGGTCGCCGCTCTGGAAGCCGGCGCGCGTCAGCGCGGCGACCTCGACCATGGCGGCGATCAGGCGGCGGCCCTCGGGATGGTTCAGTTCGGGCACCTGCACGGCGACGATCTCGATCTCCGCTGCGGGACTGAGATAGTTCAGGGTGGCGACGATGTTCCAGCGGTCCAGCTGCGCGTGATTGAGGCGCTGGACGCCGTAGTACAGGCCGCTGCTGTCGCCCAGGCCCACGCTGTTGGCGGTGGCGAACAGGCGGAAGCCCGAATGCGGCGCGATGACCCGGTTCTGGTCCAGCAGCGTGAAATGGCCGTCGCGCTCCAGGATGCGCTGCAGGACGAACATGACCTCCGGCCGTCCGGCGTCGTATTCGTCGAGCACCAGCGCCATGGGCCGTTGCAGCGCCCAGGGCAGGATGCCTTCCTTGAATTCCGTGACCTGGCGGCCGTCGCGCAGCACGATGGCGTCGCGTCCGACCAGGTCCAGACGGCTGATGTGGCCGTCCAGGTTGACTCGGATGCAGGGCCAGTTCAGGCGGGCCGCGACCTGTTCGATGTGCGTGGATTTGCCCGTGCCGTGCATGCCCTGGATCAGGACGCGCCGGTTGCACGAGAACCCGGCCAGGATCGCCAGGGTCGTGTCCGGGTCGAAGCGGTAGTTCGGATCGGCTTCGGGTACGTGCTCGCCGGGTTCGGCGAACGCCATGACCTCGAGGTCGCTGTCCAGGCCGAAGCTGTCGCGCACGGACAGGCGCTTCGTGCCCAGGTCCGTGTCGACCAGGCGCTTCACGAGGCGGCCCGCTGCCGGGCGGGGACGCGCTCCGGATAGTTGCCGGCCTCGATGTCCGCCAAAGCCTGCGCGGCGCGGCGCAGCGCGGGCAGGCAGGCCTCGATGCGCGTTGCCTGGAACCGGATCGTCGGCGCCTGGATGGCGATGCCCAGGTTGGACTTGCCCGACGGCACCGGCACCAGCATGGCGACGCAGGTCAGGCCGGGCAGGAATTCCTCGTCGTCCAGGGCGTAGCCGTCCTCGGCGGCCCGCCGCAGCTCGGTTTCCAGCGCCTGCGGATCGGTGATCGTCTTTTCCGTGTACTTCTCGAGCGTGCCCGGCACCAGCAGGCGCTTGCGCTGCGAGGCCGTCATCTGCGTCAGGAAGAGCTTGCCGCTGGCGGAGCAATGCAGGGGCACCCGGGACCCCGGATGCAGGTAGAAGCGCAGGGGCGCCGGCGTTTCCACGCGGTCCAGGTACAGGACCTCGCTGCTGGCGCAGCTGGTGATGTTGCAGCTTTCGCCGACTTCGGACACCAGGGTGCGCAGCACGTTGCGTCGGGCGCCGTGCACGGTGTTGTTCAGCAACAGGTTTTCGGCGATCCGCCGCAGGCGCACGCCGGTGCTGTAATGGCGCCCGTCCCCGTCGCGCTGGATCATGCCGGCGCTGTCGAGCTGCTGCAGCATGCGGTGCAGCGTGGGCTTGGGCAGCCCCAGTTCCTCCACCAGGCTCTGGAGCGAGAAATACTGGTCCTTTTCCGCGATCACTTCCAGGAGCGCGAACAGGCGGATGGCGGGGGTGTCGCCATCCAGTTTGGTCGGCAGGGGGGCAAGTTCGACTGGACGCATGGGATTCTAGGTCTTAATATTTCAATAACAGGAACTTATTGTACCGATTTTAGAATTTTTAGCTAGACTTATGATGCATATCGGAATCGCGGGCGCGGGCGTGCTCGGGCGGCTGCTGGCCTGGAGGCTGGTCCGCGCCGGCCATCGGGTGGCCATCTTCGATCCGGCGGACGGTCCGCTGGACAGGGGCGCGGCCGGATGGACGGCGGCGGGCATGCTTGCGCCGTCCGCCGAACTCGAGTGCGCCGACCTCCAGGTCTTCCAGGACGGGCTGGATTCGATCGACATGTGGTCGGAGATCGTGCCGGCGCTGCCCGGCGCCCCCGACTTCGCCCGCCGCGGCAGCCTCCTGCTGGCGCATCGCGGCGACGGCGGGGCCGCGCGCCGCCTGGTGGACCTCATCGAGCGCAAGGCGCCCGAGGCCCATCGCCCCCGGCCGCTGGCCGCCGAGTCCCTGGGAGAACTGGAACCGGACGTCCACGGCCCCTCCCTGGCCTGGTTCCTGCCCCACGAGGGGGCCATCGATCCGACGCAGCTCATGCCGGCATTGTACGAAGGCGCGAAAACGGCCGGCTGGCGCTGGAGCCAGACGGTGGAGGCAGTGGGCGAAGGCTTCCTTTCGACCGGCGGGCGGCGCCATGTCTTCGACCATGTGTTCGATGCGCGCGGCCTGGGCCAGCGCCCCGCCGACGGCCCGGCGACCGGGTGCGCGGACGTGCGCGGCGTGCGCGGCGAAATCTTCCTGGTGCATGCCCCCGGCGTCCGTCTGGCCCGGCCCGTGCGCCTGCTGCACCCGCGCCATCGCGTCTACATCGTGCCGCGCCGCGACCATCATTTCGTCATCGGCGCGAGCGAGATCGAAAGCGAGGACCGCTCCCCCGTGTCGCTGCGCACCACCGTCGAACTGCTGGCCGCCGCGCACAGCGTGCTGCCCGGCCTGGCCGAGGCGCGCATCGTGCGCATGGAAACCAACCTGCGCCCGGCCCTGCGCGACAACCTGCCCCGGATCGAACAGGCGGCGGGCCTGACCCGCATCAACGGCCTGTTCCGCCATGGCTGGATGATCGCGCCGGCCATGACCGCGCGCGCGATCGTCCAGGCCGGCATCCCCTTCCCTTCCCCAGGAGTCACCGCCGCATGAACACCATCCCGATCTATTTCAATGGCGAGGCCCGCACCGTGCCCGAGGGCTCGACCCTGCGGCAGGCGCTGGCGCTGCTGGCGCCCGGCGGCGCGCCGGACGACGCGCCGCTGGCCACCGCGCTCAACGGCGACCACGTCGCCCGTCCCCAGCGGGAACGAACCCGCGTGTCGGCGGGAGACCATATCACCACGTTCACCCCCATCGTCGGAGGCTGAGCGCCATGAACTGGCAAATCGCCGATCGGGCACTCGACAGCCGCTTCTTCCTCGGCACGGCCGCCTACCCTTCCCCGCAGATCATGCTGGACGCCGTGCGCGCCTCCGGCGCCCGGGTCGTCACCGTCGGCCTCAAGCGCCAGGCCGCGGCCGGCGCCGGCGGCGGGCAGCCCTTTTTCTCGATGCTCCGGGACCTGGGATGCCATCTGCTACCGAACACGGCGGGCTGCGGCACGGCGGCCGAGGCGGTCGCGCTGGCCCGCATGGCGCGGGAACTCTTCGGCACGTCCTGGATCAAGCTGGAGGTGATCGGGGACGAGCACACGCTGCAGCCGGACGTCTTCGAGCTGGTCGCGGCGGCCGGGACGCTGGCGCGCGACGGCTTCCAGGTCTTTCCCTACTGCACGGACGACCTGGTCGTCTGCCGGCGCCTGCTGGACGCGGGCTGCGTGGCGCTGATGCCCTGGGCCGCGCCCATCGGCTCCGGCCAGGGCCTGATCAATCCGTCGGCGCTGCGCACCCTGCGCGAACGCCTGCCGGACACGCCCCTGATCGTGGACGCCGGCATCGGTTCGCCCATGGACGCCGCGCAGGCCATGGAACTCGGCTTCGATGCGGTGCTGCTGAATTCGGCCGTCTCCCGCGCCCTGGATCCGGTGCGCATGGCCGAGGCCTTCAAATGGGCGATCCAGGCGGGGCGGCTGGCCTGGGAGGCCGGCGTCATGGCGGAACAGGACATGGCCGTCGCCACGACGCCGGTCTCGGGCCGCCCCTTCGTGCTGGGCTGAGGCGGCCGGCGGTGGCGGCTACTGCCGCTGCTCGTTGGCCGTCTTGACCATGCTGTCGTACAGGGTCAGGATGCGCGACCGGTACGGGAAGACCATTTTCGCGAAATCGTTCTGGGAATCCAGGACCTTCTTGAAGAACGGATTGGCCGCGGCGTACTTCGCCGTGACCTTCTTTTCTTCTTCGATGAAGCGTGTGTAGTAGTCGGGGGGCGTGTCCAGCACCTTCACGCCTTCCTTGTCCATGAACTCGTGCAGCGCCACGGAATTGTCGTACACGTTGGCGTCCAGCGTGTCGGCGATGTTGGCCTTGGCGGCGATCCGGATGATTTCCTTCAGGTCGTCGGGCAGCGACTTCCAGAAGTCCCCGTTGATGAAGATCTGCCCGATGTCGGTCTGCTGGTGCAGTCCTTGCAGGTAGTAGTATTTCCAGATCTTCTGCAGGCCCAGGTTGCGGTCGTCCGCCGGGCCGATCCATTCCGCGGCATCGATCACGCCTCTTTGCGCCGAAGGCACGATGTCGCCGCCGGGCACGCCCACCGCCGCAATGCCCATGGCCTGGTAGGTCTCGCCCGGGATGCCCGGGGGCGAACGGTATTTGAAGCTCTTGAATTCCTCGACGTCCTTGATCGGCTTCTTGAACCACCCCAGGGGGTCGGGCCCCATGGGCTGCATCAGGAAGGCCTTGACGTTGTAGTGCATCACGTCCTCCAGGAGCTCCTTGTAGAGCTGCTCCCCGCCGCCCTTGTAGTACCACGCGACCATGCTGGTCTGGTCCAGGCCCGTGCTGGCCGGCGCGTTCGAGAACAGCACGAACGCGGAATTCTTGCCGGAGAAATAATTGGGCCAGACGTAGCCCGCCTTCACCACGTCGTTGCTGACCGCGTCCAGGATCTCGAAGGGCCCCACGACGGCCCCGGCCGCCAGCACCTCGACCTTCAGGCGCCCGCCGGACATCAGGTCGACCTGCTTGGAAAACTGCTCCAGCAGCTTGAAGTACAGGCTGGCGTTCGGCACCGCCGTCTGGATGGAAAACTTGTAGACTTGCTGGTCCGCCGCCCGGGTCATGGCGGGTGCGCTCATCAGCAGGCCGGCCGAGAGGCACAGGATGCCGGCGAACCTGGCTTTGAAAATACGAATCATGATGGTCTCCTTGAGAGAAACGGATTGGACACGCTGGGTCACGCCATGGCTCACCCTCCACAAGAATGGCTGCGTCAATCCGCCAGTCCCGTGACTTGCGGCAGCCAATGGACGAGGATCGGGAACTTGATGAGCACCAGGACGACCAGCACCTGCAGCCCGACGAACTGGATCATGCCCAGGTAGATGTCCTTCATGCTCCATTGCGGCACGACCCCCTTGAGGAAGTACGAGGACAGCGCCAGGGGCGGTGTCAGCCAGGAGGTCTGCAGGGTGACGGCGATCAGGATGCTGAACCAGAGGATGTCGAAGTTCAGGTTGTGGGCGACCGGCAGCAGGATGGGGACGACCATCAGGACGATGGGGATCCATTCCAGCGGGCCGCCCAGCAGGAAGATCAGGAACAGCATCAGCAGCAGCATGATCAGCGGCGAGACCGGCAGGGACGTGAGGATCTCGGTGATCAGCTGGCCGCTGCCCAGACGGGCGAAGACCGCGCCGAAGAAGTTGGCCGCGCCGATCAGGAACATGATGAAGGCGCTGACCTCCATCGTCCGGATGACGGCGATGCCCAGCGCCTTCCAGCTCAGACGCCGGTAGACGGCGGTCAGCACCAGCGACGCGAACGCGCCCGTCGCCGCCGCGTCGGTCGGGGTGGTCACGCCGCCGACGATGAGCCCCAGGGTGGAGAAGATGACGACCGTGATGGGGATCACGCCGATGAACAGTTCCCGCAGCTTGTCGAGGAAGGAGAGCGGCGGGCCGTCGTACGGAATCGGCGGGCCCAGCCTGGGGTTGAGCTGGCAGCGGATGACGGTATAGATCAGGTAGACGCCCGAGAGCATCAGGCCGGGGACCACCGCGGCGGCGAACAGGGTCGAGACGGGAATGCCGACCAGCGGCCCCATGACGATCAGCATCACGCTCGGGGGAATCAGGATCCCGAGCGTCCCGCCCGCGGCGATCACGCCGGCCGACAGGCGGGTGTCGTACCCGCTGCGGATCAGCATGGGAGCGGCCATGACGCCCAGGACGGTCACCGACGCGCCGACGATGCCGGTGGCCGCCGCGAACAGCGTGGCCGTCGCCAGGACGATGACGTAGAGCGAACCCTTGTATTTCCCCAGCATGATCTGCAGGGCGCGGAACATGCGGTCCATCAGGCCGGACTGGTCCAGGACGTAGCCCATGAACAGGAACAGGGGGATGGCGGCCAGCTCGACGCTGGTCATCAGCGAGAAGAACTGATAGGTCAGCAGGTTGAAGACCTGCTGGCCGATGGCCATGAAGCCGAACAGCAGGGCCACGAAGATGAACACGAAGGCCATCGGGAAGCCGGTGAGCACGCCCACCACGGCGACCAGCAGGGACACGAGGCCGAGGACGGGATCGCTCATGATTGGGATTCCTTGTTCCGGAAGGGGGTGTTGTGCCGGATGACCCAGCAGGCCTTGACCAGTTCGGCCACGCCCTGCAGCAGCAGGAGGAGGATCGTCAGGGGAATCACCGCCTTGAGCGGATAGATCGGCGGCATCCATGGGCTTTGCGGATAGAGCTCGTGCTGCGCCCAGGACTGGCTGGCGAATCGCAGGCTGACCATGAAGAACAGGCCCATGGCCGGGAAATACAGCACGACGTACATGACGGCGTCCAGCAAGGCCTGCCAGCGCGGCTTGAGCAGGGCGAGCAGAAAGTCCGCCCGGACGTGGCTGCCTTTCTGCAAGGCGTAGGCCGCCCCCAGCATGAACACCGCGCTGGAGAGCATGTAGGTCATGTCGTAGGCCCAGATGGTGGGCTTGTTGAAGAGGTAGCGGGACGTGACCTCGTAGACCAGGGCGCCCGTCAGGGGCAGGGTCAGCCAGGCCGCCAGCCTGCCGATCAGCAGCGACGGGTATTCCAGCGCCGCCAACAGCCTGCGCAATCCGGGGGAAGGTTCTCGTTCGTTGTCCATGAGGGTTCTCGGCTCCTTGGGGTCAGTGCGGAACTTCTTGTGGAACAGGCCCTAGCCGGCATCGGCCAGGATGAATTCCGAGGCGCGCTCGGCCATCATGATGATGGGGACGTTCGTGTTGCCCGACACCAGGGTGGGCATGACCGAACCGTCCACGACCCGCAGCCGGTCGACGCCATGCACTTTCATGCGGTGATCGACGACCGCCATGGGATCGGTGCGTGCGCCCATCCTCGCCGTGCCGGTGGGATGGAAAATGGTGGCGCCGTGCTCGCGGCAGAAATGCAGGATCTCGTCGTCGCTGCGGGCGTCCGGACCCGGCCGGTACTCGCGCTTCATCAGGCTCTTCATGGGTTCCGTGCCGGCGATGCGGCGGGCGAGCCGCACCGCCGCGATGGCCGTGCGCCGGTCCAGTTCGGTATCCAGGTAATTGGGCTGCATCGACGGCGGCTGGAGCGGATCGGGCGACTGGATCCGCACGTGGCCGCGCGACTCGGGACGCAACTGGCAGACGGAGTAGGTGCAGCCGGAAAAATCATGCACCTTGGCGCCGGCCAGGTCGGCGGACAGCGTGCCCAGGTGGAACTGGACATCGGGGCGATCCGATTCGGGCAGGGCCCGGCAGAACAGCGCGCCCTGGTTGATTCCGATGGCCAGCGGGCCGCTGCGCAACAGCAGCCACTGCAATCCCATCCGCATCCGTCCCCAGAGGCTGCGCAACTGGTCGTTGTTGGTGATCGGCTTGGTGACTTCGTAGATCAGGCGCAGCTGCAGGTGATCCTGCAGGTTCTCGCCGACGCCGGGCAGATCCAGGACGACCGGGGCGCCGTAGCGCCGCAGCAGGTCCGCCGGACCGATGCCGGAGAGCTGGAGCAGCTGGGGCGACAGCAAGGCGCCCGCGCACAGGATGATCTCCCGGTTGGCCCGCAGGGTCCGCGTCTGGCCGCCGAGCCGGTATTCCACCGCCGTGGCGCGCCGGTCCTGGAAGACCACCCGGGTCGCCTGCGCGCGGGTGACGACCTCCAGATTGGGCCGGCCGCGCGCGGGCTTGAGATACGCCACCGCCGACGAGCAGCGCCATCCGCCGTGCGTGGTGAGCTGGTAGTAGCCGACGCCTTCCTGCTTGCCGGTGTTGAAGTCCTCCGTCCTGGAGATGCCGTTCGCCTCGGCCGACCGGATGAAGGCCTCGACCAGTTCGTGCCTGGCGCGGATGGAGGACGCGTACAGCGGGCCGTCCGTGCCGCGCGTGGGCCCCGGCCCCAGGTCGTTGTGCTCGAGCTTGCGGAAATACGGCAGGCACTCGTCCCAGCTCCAGCCCGGATTGCCCAGTTCCGCCCAATGGTCGTAGTCCTGCTTCTGTCCGCGGATGTAGATCAGGCCGTTGATCGAACTGCTGCCGCCCAGCGTCTTGCCCCGCGGCCAGTAGATCCTGCGCCCCAGCATGTTGGGATCGGGATCCGTGTAGAAGCACCAGTTCACGTGCTTGTCGAACATGGTCCGGCCGTAGCCGATCGGGATGTGGATCCAGAGGTTGGAGTCCGCGGGTCCGGCCTCCAGCAGGCAGACGCTGTGCCGGCCGTTCTCGCTCAGCCGGTTGGCCAGCACGCAGCCGGCCGATCCGGCGCCCACGATGATGTAATCCACGGCCTGGCTCATAGGATGGCGACTCCCTTGCTCTGACTCGGCGGCGATCATTTCTTGTTTGCGGCCAGTGTGAACGGGCTCGCCGGGGCGTCACCACGGGGTTAACACTATGAATTCCACCGGTGGCACGGAATGTGTCATCATGGTTTCAGTTGCCATTGGCTCACCGGGTCCTTTCAAGCATGAACGAACTTGCCGACCGGTCCCTGCGCGTGCTGCGAATACTGGAAAAGCTGTCGGTCGCCTCCCATCCGCAGACCCTGACGCAGCTGGCCCAGCGCACGGGCCTGCCGAAATCCAGCCTGCTGCGCGCGCTCAACGACATGGAGCGCGCGTCCTACGTGACCCGGCTGCCTGGCCGGGGTGGATACGTGACCGGCGCGCGGACCCACGAGCTGGGCCTGTCCATCCTGCGAGCGCCCCAGCTGCTGCGGGCGTGCCGCGCGGCGCTGAGCCGGCTCGTCGAGATCACGGGCGAAACGTGCAACATGAACACGTTGTCGGGCGACACCGTGCAGTATCTCGCCCGGGTGGAAAGCCCCGGTCATCTGCGCCTGCAGCTGCACATGGACATCGGCTCCCACGTGCCGCTGCATTGCACCGCCAGCGGCAAGCTGTTCCTGGCCTTCATGCGCCCGGCGGAGCAGCGGGCCCTGCTGGGCAGGCTGGACCTGGCGCGCATGACGCCCAGGACCATCACGCAGCCGGAGGCGCTGATATCGGCGCTCCAACCGATCCGGGAACAGGAGATCGGCATCGACGACGAGGAATTCATCGTCGGGATGGTGGCCGTCGCGGTCCCGATCCGGGATCGCGACGGCAAGATGATCGCGGCCCTCGCCTGTCATGCGCCGACGGCCCAGGCGTCGCTCAAGGACCTGATGGAGAAGGCCCGCTTCATGCGACGGACCGCGGACGAACTGGGCCTGATCCTGGCGAGCGATTAGGGTCCGGTACCCTCGCCCCCTTTATCCTTTCGGCCGGCCGGCCCTCTCGCCGGCCCGGAGCGCGCCCGCGCTATCATGGGCGCTGATCCATTGTTTGAAACATTCATCTTCACGGATTCACCATGGAAGGCCTTGCCACCGACGGATTTCAACCCCTGCCCGGCTGCGCGCTGGTGCGCGTCCAGGGGCCCGACGCCCCCTCGTTCCTGCATGGGCAGCTGACGCATGGCGTCACCGGCCTGGACGGCGGCCAGGCGGCGCCGGCCGCCTACTGCACGCCCCAGGGACGCCTGCTGGCCAACGGCGTGCTCTGGCGGACGGGCGACGATGGCTTCGCCTGGATGGTGTCGCGGGACGTGGTGGACAGCCTGATCAAACGCCTGCGCATGTTCGTGCTGCGCGCGAAGGTCTCGATCGGCCTGGACGACGCGCCGCCGGTCTGGGGCGCGTGGGGCGCCGGCGCCGTGCCGGCCTCGCTGCACGGGGCGCCGGCCTGGACCCGCGCATCGATCGGGGACGCGGACTGGATCGTGGCCCCCATGTCGCGGTCGGAACGGCCCGCCGCCTGGCGTCTCGCGGATGCCGCGCCGGACGCGGCCGGCGCCGCCGAAGACGACGCCTGGACCGCCCTGCGGCTGGCCGGCGGCTGGCCCTGGATCCGGGCGGCGTCCCAGGACCAGTTCCTGCCGGCCTCCCTGGACATGGACCTGAACGGCACCATCGATTTCGCCAAGGGCTGCTATCCCGGCCAGGAAGTCATCGCCCGCAGCCACTACCGGGGCACGGTCAAGCGCCGCATGGCCTACGGCACCGCGCCCTGGACGCCGGACGCCCCCGCCCTGCCCCCGGCGTCCGACCTGTACGCCGCGGGAGACGCGGCGGGCCGGCCCGCAGGCCGCGTGATCGAATCGGCGGTCCACCGGGGCCTGCTGCACGTGGCGGCCGAAATCACCCTGTCGGACTGGCCCGCCACGCGCTACGCCATCGGCGCGCCCGATGGCGCGGTGCTTGACCTGCACGCGCCTTCCGGCACCGCCTGACGCCGGAATGGCCACCACAACGGGCGGCGTGCGGGATGTCCCCGCCGCCCCGCCCGTCTCTCAGCGCGGTTGGTGATACAGCTTCAGGATGCTGGAGAAATCCAGCTTGCCGTGGCCCTGGGCGCTGTGCAGCGCGTACAGGTTGCGCGCCAGTTCGCCCAGCGGCGTGGTCGCGCGGGCCTGCATGGATGCTTCCGCCGCCAGCCCCAGGTCCTTGAGCATCAGGTCCACGCCGAAACCGCCGGCGTAGTCCTTGGAGGCCGGCGCGTTTTCCATCACGCCGGGCCAGGGGTTGTACAGTTCCGTCGCCCAGTTGCGCCCGGAGCTCTTGGCGATGATGTCCGACAGGGTCTTGGGGTCCAGTCCGTTGGCCACGCCCAGGGCCAGGGCCTCGGCCGTGCCGGCCATCAGGATGCCCAGGAGCATGTTGTTGCAGATCTTGGCGACCTGGCCGGCGCCCGCGTCGCCCGCGTGAAAGATGTTCTTGCCCATCTTTTCCAGGTAGGGCCGGGCCGCTTCCAGATCGGCGGCCGCGCCGCCGACGATGAAGGTCAGCGTGCCCGCCACGGCGCCGCCCGTGCCGCCGGACACCGGCGCGTCGATCATGCGGATGCCGCGCTGCGAGGCGGCGGCAGAGACCTTGCGGGCCGATTCGGGCGCGATGGTGCTGCATTCCAGGACCAGCGTGCCCCGGGCGATCGTGGCGAGCAGGCCGTCGTCGCCCAGGTACAGGCCTTCGACGTGGCGGCTGGCCGGCAGCATGCTGACGACCAGGTCGGCGCCCTTGACGGCGTCCGCCGCCGAGGCCGCCGCCGTGGCGCCCGCCTGGACAAGGGCCTGGACGGCCTGCGGGACCAGGTCGAAGACCTGGAGCCTGTGGCCCGCCTTGACCAGGTTCTGTGCCATCGGGCCGCCCATGTGGCCCAATCCGATGAATCCGATGGTGCTGCTCATGCGTGTCTCCTGTGGTGATGCGTGGAATTCTTGTGGTGAAGCGCGCCTGACCGCGGGATGCGCGGCCGGCCGCCGGATCAGGGGCCCAGGTCCGCCAGGGGATGGGGCTGGCCGTCCGGTCCCGGCGGGGCCAGGAAGCGCCGCGCCCAGTCCGCCGTGGCCTGCTCGCGCGTGGCCGGATTCCAGCGCGGGGATTTGTCCTTGTCGATCAGCAGCGCGCGGATGCCCTCGCGGAAGTCCGGCTCGGCGCAGCAATGCAGCGAGGCGGTGAATTCCATGCGGAAGGTTTCCGCCAGGGACTGGTGCCGGGCGCGCGCCAGCAGCGTGTGGCTGAGGCGGGCCGAGCCCGGCGAGCCCGCCAGGAAGGTGGCCGCCGCCCGCGCCAGCCAGGGGTCGGGATCGTCCCGCCAGGCGGCGATGGCCGCGGCGATGTCCAGGAAGTCGGCGCGGCCGCAGGCCTGGCGGATGCGGTCCGCATGGCGCTGCAGCGGCCCGGGTTCGGGCGCCGGCGCCTGGCAGGCGTCCAGCGCGGCGTCCACCTGGGCGGCGTGGCGGACCGGATCGTCCGCCCAGTCCGTGGCCGCCAGCGCGGCCAGCAGGGCGTCCAGCCCCCCGGCGTCGCACACCCGGTCGGCCAGGCCGTAATGCAGGCAATCGCCCGCGCCCAGTTGCGCGCCGGTGAACGCCAGGAAGGTGCCGATGCCGCGCGGCAGGCGGCTGAGCATCCAGGTGCCCGCCACGTCGGGATACAGGCCGATGGTGACTTCCGGCATGGCGAAGCGCGTCGTGCCGGTGACGATGCGGTGGCTGGCGCCCAGCATCAGGCCCACGCCGCCGCCCATCACGATGCCGCTCGCCCAGCACAGCACCGGCTTGGGATAGCAATGGATGCGATGGTCCAGGCGGTATTCGGTCTCGAAGAATTCGCGGGCCGGGACGTTGGCCCAGGGGTCGCCCGCCGGGCTGTCGAGCATGGCGCGGTACAGGGCGTGCAGGTCGCCGCCGGCGCAGAAGGCCTTGCCGCCCGCGCCGTTCAGGACCACGGCGACGAGGCCGTCGTCGGCCGCCCAGGCCCTCAGGCGGGCGTCCAGCAGCCGGCACATGGGCAGGGACAGGCCGTTCAGGGTCTGGGGGCTGTTCAGGGTAGCCACGCCGATGCGCCGGCCGTCGCGGCCGGGGATTTCCTGGAACAGCACCGGATCCTGGCCGGCGGATTCGGGGATGGCGGATGCGCTCATCGCAGATCGGCCTCCTGGGTGAGGATGTGGCGCGCCACGATCAGGCGCATGATTTCATTGGTGCCTTCCAGGATCTGGTGCACGCGCGTGTCGCGCACCAGCCGTTCCAGCGGGTAGTCCTTCAGGTAGCCATAGCCGCCATGGATCTGCTGCGCGTCCAGGCAGGACTGGAAGCACAGGTCCGTGGCCAGGCGCTTGGCCATCGCGCAGTAGGCGGTGGCCTGGGGGTCGCCCTCGTCGAGCTTGCAGGCCGCCAGCCGCACCATCTGGCGCGAGGCGACGATATTGGCCAGCAGGTCGGCCAGCTTGAACTGCAGCGCCTGGAAATCCGCCAGGGCGCGGCCGAACTGGCGCCGTTCGCCCATGTAGCGGCGCGCGGCCTCGTAGGCGCCCTGGGCGGCCCCGACCGAGCAGGTGGCGATGTTGATGCGACCGCCGTCCAGGCCCTTCATGGCGAAGCGGAAGCCCTCGCCCTCCTCGCCCAGGCGGTTTTCCACCGGCACCAGGACGTTCTCGAAGGTGATCGGGCGCGTGGACTGGCTGTTCCAGCCCATCTTGTTTTCCTTGCGGCCGTAGGTGATGCCGGCGCTGTCGGCGGGCACCACCAGGGCCGAGATGCCGCGCGCGCCCTCGCCGCCCGTGCGGGCCATGACCACCAGGACGTCGGTGTCGCCCGCGCCGGAGATGAAGGCCTTGGCGCCGTTCAGGACGTAGTGGCCGCCCTCGCGGCGCGCGCTGGTGCTGAGCGAGGCGGCGTCCGAGCCCGCACCGGGCTCGGTCAGGCAGTAGGACGCGAGCTTTTCGCCGCTGGCCAGCAGCGGCCCCCAGTGGTCGCGCACGCCGGGCTGCGCCCAGGAGCCGATCATCCAGGTGGCCATGTTGTGGATGGTGATGAAGGCCGTGGTGGAGGGGTCGACGGCGGCCATTTCCTCGAACACCAGCGTGGCGTCCAGACGCGGCAGGCCCAGCCCGCCGATGGATTCGGGCGCGTACATGGCGCAGAACCCGAGTTCGCCGGCCTTGGCGAAGGCCTCGCGGGGAAAGATGTGTTCCTCGTCCCACTGCGCCGCGTGGGGGGCCAGTTCCCCCTGGGCGAATTCGCGGGCGGCCTGTGCGAAGGCCTGTTGCTCCTCGGTGAGGCGAAAATCCATGGTGCGTGTCTCCGGATTTTGTATGGGGCTGTCGCGGCATGCTCGTGGCGCCGCCCGACGCGGTCCGGCCCGGGTAGGGGCCGGCCGATGCGCCGCAGGCTTAATGTAGCACTTCGATGGCCTGCTTCCGTGCGGCCCGCCCACCTTAGCGCAGCCGCCGCGGCGCGGCTGTCGCGCACGCGACAATCGGCGGCCGGCCGGAATGCCTAGGCGGTCCGCGCGCCCGGCCGCGCGGGCCGCCGCGCCGTTTCCTGCCGGTGCGCCGCGCGGCGGCGGCGGGATTCCAGGGGATCGAAGACCAGCGGCCGGTACAGTTCGACGCGGTCGTCCTCGCGCAGCACGCGGCGCGTGTCGCAGCGTTCGCCGTACACGCCCGTCGCGGGCGGATGATCCGTGAACTCGGGGAATTCGGCCGCGAAGCCGCTCAGGGCCAGCGCCTGGCCGACGGTCGCGCCTTCAGGCACGTCCAGGGTCCGTTGCCACAGGCGCGTGGGCGCGGCGAAGGCGATATGCACCTTCAATTCAGCCCCCGTAGACCGCGTGGGCGCGCTGGGTGAAGGAATCGATGAAGCTGGTGGCGATCCGGTTGAAGACCGGCCCCACCACCGCCGAAAGCGCGCGGCTGGAAAAGGTATATTCCATGGTGTAGAGCACCTTGCAGCCGTCCTCGCCCAGCGGCTGGAAGGTCCAGTGCCCGGTCAGGCTGGAGAACGGCCCGTCCACCAGGTGAAAGACGATCCGGTGCGGATATTCGTGATCATTGCGCGTGGTGAAGCTCTGGCGGATGCCGGCGAAATGGATCTGCACCGTGGCCTGCATGCCCTGTTCGTTGCGCCACTGCACCTGGGCCCCGCCGCACCAGGGCATGAATTCCGGGTAGCGCCCGACGTCGGCCACCAGATCGAACATCTGTTCGCAACTGAACGGGACGAGGACGGAGCGCTGGATCGAAGGCATCGGCAAGTCGGTTGGTTGGGCTAGAATGCATGGATTTTACATTTTCAGTTCCCGCCTTGGTCGGACCCCATGAGTATTGTCGAAAATCGCAAAGCCACCCACGATTACTTCATCGAGGAGCGCTTCGAGGCCGGGCTGGTGCTGGAAGGCTGGGAGGTCAAGGCCATCCGCGCCGGCCACGTCCAGCTGAAGGAAGCCTACGTCATCGTGCGCGACGGCGCCCTGTGGATCCTGGGCATGCACGTCAGCCCCCTGCCCACGGCCTCGACGCACATCCACCCCAACGCCACCCGCACGCGCAAGCTGCTCCTGCATGCCGCCGAAATCAGCAAGCTGATCGGCAAGGTCGAGCAGCGCGGCTACGCCCTGGTGCCGCTGAACCTGCACTACAAGGGCGGGCGCATCAAGCTGGATTTCGGCCTGGGACGCGGCAAGAAGCTCCACGACAAGCGCGATACCCAGCGCGACAAGGACTGGGCGCGCGAGAAAGAACGGCTGATGAAGCACGACACCCGCACCCGCAAGGGGGATTGAACGCCCGGCGGGCACGCGGCCCGGCGGCGAGCCGGCCCGTGCCGCGCATTCAGGGTTGGCCATCGCGGAACGTCCTCGATCGGCAGGTCGCCGCCTTCCGGCCGTTCGCACGCCCGCGCCGGGCGCAGGGCCAGCCGCCATTGCTGCCAAGCGGTCCCGACTCATCCTCTCCATGACACCGGCCCTGGCTGCGGTTCGCGCCACGCAGCCCATCCCGATCCTCGGCACCCGCCTTCCGCTCGACACGTTCAGAGGTTCCCTGTGTTTCACCGTGAACGTGTATTTTCCACCGCTTCCCCTTGCTACTGCGGCGGATTGCGCCGAAATCAGGTGATTTCTCTGATTCTCCGCGATACTGGAATGTGATAGATTTGGAAATCAATATTTACTTTTACATGGGCATTACCTGAAGAACGTCTGATTTCCGTAACAAACAGCTCATCGCCGCCGCTTCGTGGAAGGATATATGCGCAAAAACCTGCCCGTCACTCCGGAAGTCTACGATTACCCCGCCCACCTCACCCTGATCTCCATCACGGACATCAAGGGCCGGATCACCTACTGCAACAACGATTTCATCAGCGTCAGCGGCTACACCAGGGAAGAACTGCTGGGCCAGCCGCACAACATCCTGCGCCATCCCGACATGCCGGAGGAAGCCTTCCGGGATTTCTGGGCGACGATCCAGGCCGGCGATCCCTGGAGCGCCCTGATCAAGAACCGCCGCAAGAACGGAGATGCCTATTGGGTGCGGGCCAACGCCACGCCCATGCGCAATGGCGACCGGATCGTCGGCTATCTCTCCGTGCGGACGCTGCCGGAGGCCGACGAAATCGAGGCGGCGGAACGGCTTTTCTCGATCATGCGCCAGGAAGCCGGGCGCGGCCGCCTGATCCATCGATTCCGCGGCGGGCTCGTCCACAGGGCCGGACCTCTCCATGCCCTTTCCAGGTATCTCGCCCCCGGACGCCAGGGGACGGCCCTGCTGCTCGGGCTGCTCGCGGCCGCCGGTCCCGTCGCGGCCGCCCTCCTCGCGCTTCCACCGTGGAGTCTGCCGGCCGCCGGGGTCCTGACCGCCGTCTTGGCCTGGCTGGGCATTTCCAGGTACTTCATCGCGCCGGCCGACCGGGTGGCGGAAGTCGCCCGCCATCTCGCAAGCGGCGACCTGTCCGAATTCATCTCCATCCGGCGCTTCCGGGACGCGCGCCACCTGATGCTGCCGATCAACCAGCTGGCCCTGATGATCCGGACGGTCATCTGGGACGTCAGGCAGTTCCTGTCGAACGACGCCCACGAAGTGGCCGAGCACAGCCAGGAAATGGTGGAACGCACCGAGCAGCAGGCCGCCGGCCTGTCCAAATCGGCCGCCGCGATCGACCAGATCGGCGGCACGGTCCGGCAGACGTCCGACATGACGAAGACCGGCACGCGGATCGCGGACGAGACGGCGGACACCGTGCGGCGCAGCCAGGCGGCGGTCGACGCGCTGGCAGAAACGATGCGACGGATCGGTGAATCCTCTCGAAGCATCGGCGACTTCGTCCAGGTGATCGAATCGGTCGCCTTCCAGACCAACATCCTGGCGCTCAACGCGGCCACCGAAGCCGCGCGCGCCGGCGAGCATGGCCGGGGCTTCGCGGTGGTCGCCTCGGAGGTCCGCGCCCTTTCCCAGCGCACGGCCGACGCGGCCCGGCAGATCGGGCACCTGATCGAGGAATCCCGCGCGCGGGTCGAGCAGGGAAACCAGGACATGGAACAGACCCGGACGCGCATGAACGACGTCGCGGGGGCCGTCGAACGCCAGGGCCAGATCCTGGCGGAGATCGATCTGGCGGCGCGTGAGCAGGCGACGGGGATCCAGGAGGCCGGCCAGGCCCTGCATGCGCTGGACCAGATCACGCAGCGCAACGCCCTCATGGCCGAAGGGCTCGCGCGGCTGTCCGAAAGGATGGAGATCAATTCCAGGGCGTCGCTCGACAATGTCCGCGTGTTCAGGCTGACGCCCAAGGACAGGACCCATGCCGAGGCCGATGCGGTGGCGCTGCGGCGGACGAACCGAGCGGACACGCCGATACCCGCCTGAACGAAGGCCGGGAAGCGGGGAGCGACGTGCCGCGCTAGGCGCGGATCGTGAAGCCCTCGATTTCCAGCAGGCGGACCTTGCGGCCCAGCCCCCCGCCGTAGCCGTTCAGGGTGCCGTTGCGGGCCAGGATGCGGTGGCAGGGGATGATGATGCTGATGGGGTTGCTGCCCACGGCCGTGCCGACCGCGCGGCCGTGGCCGGCCCCCAGGCCGGCGCGCCCGGCCAGTTCGCCGTAGGACAGGGTTTCGCCACAGGGGACTTCCAGCAGGGCCCGCCAGACCTTTTGCTGGAAGGCCGTGCCCCGGGGCGCCAGCGGCATCTCGAAGACCTTGCGTTCGCCGCGCCAGTATTCGTCCAGCTCGCGCCGGGTCTGTTCCAGCACCGCCAGGGCGCCGGCGGGCGTGTCTTCCAGCAGCGGGTGCAGCGCCGCCGTTTCCGCCCGCAGTTCGTCCCACGACGGCACGGCCGCCTCGGCGGCATTCGGGAACAGTGTCCCGATCTGGTCCGCCGTCCGTCCCCGCACGGCCCTGAGCGTGCGGATCGCCCGGCCGCCCAGGAAGCCCGCCGTGGGATCGGACACCATCGCCGCGGCGGCCTCCACCCCGGGGACCCGGGGCAGGTCCCGCTGGTCCGTGAAATACAGGCCCAGCAGGCTGGCCTCGTCCGATTCCAGAAGGATCGGCCCCAGGGGGGACGGGATCAGGGCATGGAACGGCATGCCCGTCAGGCGGCGACCTTCGTGTCGGCCAGGCGCTGCCAGGTATCGACCACCGTGTCCGGATTCAGGGACATGGACAGGATGCCCTCGTCGCGCAGCCACTGGGCCAGGTCGGGATGGTCGCTGGGGCCCTGGCCGCAGATGCCGACGTACTTGCCGGCCTTCAGGCAGGCCTGGATCGCGCGGCGCAGCATGAACTGCACGGCGGGATCGCGCTCGTCGAAGTCGGCGGCCAGGAGTTCCATGCCCGAATCCCGGTCCAGCCCCAGGGTGAGCTGGGTCATGTCGTTCGAGCCGATCGAGAAGCCATCGAAATACTGCAGGAATTCCTCGGCCAGGATGGCGTTGGTCGGGACCTCGCACATCATGATCAGGCGCAGGCCGTTCTCGCCGCGCTTCAGGCCATGGGAGGCCAGCAGGTCGACCACGCGCCCGGCCTGGCTGAGCGTGCGCACGAAGGGCACCATGATTTCCACGTTGGTCAGGCCCATCTCGTCGCGGACTTTTTTCAGGGCCTCGCATTCCATGCGGAAGCATTCGGCGAAGTCCTCGGAGATGTAGCGCGACGCGCCCCGGAAGCCCAGCATCGGGTTCTCTTCCTCGGGTTCGTAGCGCGAGCCGCCCACCAGCTTGCGGTATTCGTTGGACTTGAAGTCCGACAGGCGCACGATCACGGGCTTGGGGTAGAAGGCCGCGCCGATGGTGGCGATGCCCTCGGCCAGCTTTTCGACGAAGAAGGCGCGCGGGCTGGCATAGCCCCGGGCGGCGGATTCCACGGCCTTCTTCAGGTCGCCGTCGACGTTCGGGTAGTCCAGGATCGCCTTGGGATGGACGTTGATGTTGTTGTTGATGATGAATTCCAGGCGCGCCAGGCCGACGCCGCCGTTGGGAATCTGCGAGAAGTCGAAGGCCAGCTGCGGGTTGCCGACGTTCATCATGATCTTCAGGCCGATGTCGGGCATCTGGCCCCAGCGGACTTCCTCGATCTCGGTCTCGATCAGGCCGTCGTAGATGCGGCCCTCGTCGCCTTCGGCGCAGGACACGGTGACCTCGCGGCCGTTGGCCAGCACGTCGGTGGCGTCGGCGCAGCCGACCACGGCCGGGATGCCCAGTTCGCGCGCGATGATGGCGGCGTGGCAGGTGCGCCCGCCCCGGTTGGTGACGATGGCCGAGGCCAGCTTCATGACGGGTTCCCAGTTGGGGTCGGTCATGTCGGTGACCAGGATGTCGCCGGGGCGCACCTTGTCCATTTCGGAGGCGTCGGCCACGACGCGCACCGTGCCCGATCCGATCTTCTGGCCGATGGCGCGGCCGGTGATCAGGACCTCGCCGGTGGCCTTCAGGCGGTAGCGTTCCTGGACGTCGTGGTGACCCTGCTGCGATTTCACGGTCTCGGGACGGGCCTGCAGGATGTAGAGCTTGCCGTCCACCCCGTCGCGGCCCCACTCGATGTCCATCGGACGCTGGTAGTGCTTTTCGATGATGGTCGCGTAGCGGGCCAGTTCGATGATTTCTTCGTCGGTCAGGGAATAGCGGTTGCGTTCGGACGCGGGGACTTCGACCGTGCGCACGGCGTGGCCGGAGACGCGCTGCTCGTCGAATTCCATCTTGATCAGCTTGGAACCGATGCGCCGGCTGATGACGGGATAGTGGCCGGCGGCCAGCGTGGGCTTGAAGACGTAGAATTCGTCGGGGTTGACGGCGCCCTGGACGACGGTCTCGCCCAGGCCGTAGGACGAGGTGATGAACACCACGTCCTTGAAGCCGGATTCGGTGTCCAGCGTGAACATCACGCCCGCGCTGCCCTTGTCCGAGCGCACCATGCGCTGGATGCCGGCCGACAGGGCGACCTCGGCGTGCGCGTAGCCCTTGTGCACGCGATAGGAGATCGCGCGATCGTTGTACAGCGAGGCGAACACGTGGCGGATCTTTTCCAGCACGTCGTCGATGCCGACCACGTTCAGGTAGGTTTCCTGCTGGCCGGCGAAGGAGGCGTCGGGCAGGTCCTCGGCGGTGGCCGACGAGCGCACGGCGAAGGAGCCCTTGCCGTCGGCGTCCAGCGCGGCGAAGGCGGTGCGGATGGCCTGCTCGAAATCGGCCGGGAACGGGGTGTCGATCACCCACTGGCGGATTTCGGCGCCCGCGGCGGCCAGCTCGCGCACGTCGTCGGCGTTCAGCGCGTCCAGGCGCGCGTTGATGCGGGCATCCAGGCTCGTGGACTTCAGGAAATCGCGGAAGGCCTCGGCCGTGGTCGCGAAGCCGCCCGGCACCCGGACGCCCGCGCCGGCCAGCTGGCTGATCATTTCACCGAGAGAAGCGTTCTTGCCTCCTACCGAGTCCACATCCGTCATGCGGAGCTGCTCGAACGATACGACATACGACATGGTGTCACCTTTGAGATAGAAAAAGCGTGTTTGCCCGGCGTACGCGGCGCGGAGGGACGATGCCCCCCGCGTGCGCGGCATGAACGCGTGCGCCCGGCAAACCAGCCTTGCTCCCGGTTCGGGTGACTGGTAACCTTCGCGGATTGTACCGTTTCTGACGCTTGGTGGTTCAACAATCCATGACCGACTCCCCTATCGAACGCCCGGTGTTCATCGTCTCGGACAGCACCGGGATCACCGCCGAAACCTTCAGTCACGCGGTGCTCTCGCAATTCGAGGAAATCGCCTTCCAGTCCGTGCGCCTGCCCTTCATCGATTCGGTGGAAAAGGCCGACGCCGCCGCCCTGCGCATCGCCTCGCAGGCCGACCGGGGCGGCCCGCCGCCGCTGGTGTTCAGCACCCTGGTGGACCCGGAGATCGCCGACCGCATCCGCGCCGCGCCGTGCATCTTCCTGGACCTGTTCGGCTCCTTCGTCCACCATCTGGAAGGCGTCCTGGGCGTGACCGCCAGCCGCTCGGTGGGCCGGTCGCACACCAACGGCCTGAGCAAGCAGTACAACAACCGCATCGAAGCCATCAATTTCAGCCTGGCCCACGACGACGGCCAGTACGTCCAGGGGCTGGAGCAGGCCGACGTCATCCTGGTGGGCGTCTCGCGCTGCGGCAAGACCCCCACCAGCCTCTATCTGGCGATGCAGTACGCGGTCAAGGCCGCCAACTATCCGCTGATCCCGGAAGACTTCGACCGGGGCGCCCTGCCCGCCACCCTGCTGCCCTACCGGCGCAAGCTGTTCGGCCTGTCGATCCAGCCCGAACGGCTGGCCGAGGTCCGCAACGAGCGACGCCCCAACAGCACCTACGCCTCGCTGAAGCAATGCCTCCAGGAAGTCGCCGACGCCGAACGCCTGATGCGCATGGAAAACATTCCCTGGCTGTCCACCACCACCCGCTCGATCGAGGAAATCTCCACGAAGATACTCGACGAGGTCGGCCTGGATAGAATGAGCTACTAGCCTTCGGCGCCCGAACCCGTCATGCGGCGCGGCGGCTCAACCCTGCTCTCGCCGCGCCGTGCGCGCCCGCACGGCGGCCACCAGCTGCTGGCGCCGTTGCTCGAACAGGCAGACGGCGGCGGCGGCGGCGACGTTCAGGGATTCGACCGCCGCGGACTGCGGGATGTGGACCCGCCAGTCGGCCTGTTCCAGCAGGTCGTCCGCCACGCCCTGCCCTTCGTTGCCGAACAGCCAGACGCACGGCTGGCGCAGGTCCTTGACGTACAGGATCTCGGCCTTTTCCAGCGTCGTGGCGGCCAGCGGGATGTCCAGCCGCCGCGCCAGCGCCGACAAATCGGCGTGCTCGTGGATTTCCAGGGCGAAATGCGCGCCCTGGCCGCTGCGCAGGACCTTGGGCGACCAGGCCGAGGCGCAGCCGTCGGACAGGAAGGCCTGCCGCAGGCCCGCCGCCGCGGCCGTACGCAGCAGCGTGCCCAGGTTGCCCGGGTCCTGGACCCGGTCCAGCCACAGGCAGCCCGCGGTGATGCGCGCCGGCGGTTCCGGCGCGGGCGTCTCGACGATGAAGAACACGGCGGGGCCATGCTCGACCTGGGACAGGACGGCGGCGAGATTGTTCTGCAGCACGACGCGGCGCCCGCGCGCGCAAGCCTGCCAGATCGGTCCGACCCAGTCCAGGGACAGGGCGGATTCGCCGACCACCAGCACCGGGGGCGGCCCCTTGTGTTCCAGCCAGGCGCGGCACAGGTGCTCGCCTTCGAGGATGACGCGGGCATCGTGGCGGCCCGGCCGGCCCTGGGCCAGGCGCAGCCAGGCGCGGTAATCCGGGTTGTCGCGCGAGGCGATGTGGCGCACGGGCACGGCATTTGTCATGAGGAACCCTCGTCGAGCAGCCGGCGGACAGGCGCGAAGCCGCGCCGGTGCTCGGGGCACGGGCCGAACTCGGCCAGCCGGGCCAGGTGCAGCGCGGTGCCGTAGCCCTTGTGGCGATCGAAGGCGTATTGCGGATGGCGCGCGTGCAGCTCCAGGCAGCAGGCGTCGCGCGCCGTCTTGGCCAGGATGGAGGCGGCGGAAATCGCCGGTTCCAGGGCGTCGCCCCCCACCACGGCCCGGGCGCGGCACGGCAGTCCCTTGGGCAGGCGGTTGCCGTCCACCAGGATCAGCGCCGGCGCGCGGGACAGACCCAGGCAGGCCCGCCGCATGGCCAGCATCGTCGCCTGCAGGATGTTCAGGCGCTCGATTTCCTCGACGCTGGCGCTGGCGACGGCCCAGGCGAGCGCCCGCTCGCGGATCAGACCGGCCAGGGATTCTCGGCGTTCGGGGCTGAGCTTCTTGGAATCGTCCAGGCCCTCGATCGGACGGTCCGGGTCCAGGATGACGGCGGCGGCGTAGACGGGACCGGCCAGGGGGCCCCGCCCCGCTTCGTCCACGCCGGCGACCGGGCCGGATTCCGCCGGCGTGTCGAACAGTTCAGGCGTTTCCACGGCTGGCATCCAATATGGCCTGCGCCGCCAGGCCCGGCGTGTCGCGGCTGAGGGACTCGTGCAGCGCCGCGAAGCGCCGCTCGATGCGCACGGCCAGTCCGGCGTCGGTCAGGGCCGCCCAGGTGTGCTCGGCCAGGGCCTGGGGCGTGGCGGCGTCCTGCAGCAGTTCGGGCACGACGAATTCGCGTTCCAGGATGTTCGGCAGGCCGATCCACGGCAGGCTCGGCGCGTCCTGGCCGGACTTCCAGGCCATGATGCGCCGCATCCAGGGCGTGATGACGTAGGAGATCACCAGGGGCCGCTTGAAGAGCGCGGCTTCCAGGGTGGCCGTGCCGCTGGCCACCAGCACCGCGTCGGCGGCTTCCATGGCGTGCCAGGCGACCGGCCATTCGGACGTGTCCAGGCCGTCGGCGCGGGCCGGCGCGGCACCTTGCCCGGCCTCGGGCAAGACCGACAGGATCCGGCATCCGGGAACGGGATATTGCGCCAGAACGGCCTCGAACTGGGCGCGGCGGTGTGCGTTGACGACCGGCACGACGATTTGCAGATCGGGGTCCTGGCTCGACAGAATCTGTGCCGCCTGCAGAAATCGGGGAGCCAGCAGCCGGATTTCCGATTCGCGGCTGCCCGGCATCAGCGCCAGCACCCGGCGCCCGGGCTCCAAGCCCAGGCGCGCGCGCGCGGCCGCGCGGTCCGGCCGCGCGGGGATGAGTTCGGCCAGGGGATGACCCACATAGGTCACGGGCACGTCCTGTTCGCGGTATAGATCGACCTCGAAGGGAAACAGCACCAGCATGTGCGACACCGCGCGGCGGATCTGGTGGATGCGCTCGAACCGCCAGGCCCAGATCGACGGGCCGACGAAATGCACGGTGGGGATGCCGGCGGCGCGCAGCTTTTCCTCCAGGCGCAGGTTGAAGTCCGGCGCGTCGACGCCCACGAACACGTCCGGGCGCCAGTCCAGCGTCCGGCGGCGGGTGTCGCGCCAGGTGCGGATCAGGCGCGGCGCCTGGCGCAGCGCGTCGACGTAGCCGAACACGGACAGCGCGTCCATGGGGTGCCAGGCCTCGAAGCCCGCGCGCGCCATGGCCGGGCCGCCGATGCCCATGGCCTTGACCTGGGGATCGCGCGACCGCAGGCCGCGCAGCATGCGCGCCGCCAGCAGGTCGCCGGAAGGTTCCCCGGCCACGACGGCGGCGGAGAAGGTCATGGCCGGGCGATACCCCGGCTGGATGCGCGCAGGAAATCGAGCAGCGTCTGGATGGCGGGCGCCTCGGCCGGGTGTTCCGCCTGCAGGACCGCCAGGGCCTCGATGGCCTGTTCCACGTTCAGCTGGCGCCGGTAGAGGATCTTGTAGGCGTCCTTGAGCGCCTGGATGTCGGCCGGCGTGAAGCCGCGCCGGCCCAGGCCCTCGGCGTTGATGCCGACCGGCCGGAACGAGTCGCCCGCGCCGATCACGTAGGGAGGCACGTCCTGGCGCACGGAACTGGTGCCGCCGATCATGGCGTGCGCGCCGATGCGCACGAACTGGTGCACCGCCGACAGGCCGCCCAGGATGGCCCAGTCGCCGATGTGGATGTGGCCCGCCAGCTGGACGCTGTTGGCGATCACGATGTGGCTGCCCAGCTGGCAGTCATGGGCGATGTGGACGTAGGCCATGATCCAGTTGTCGTCACCCAGCCGCGTGGTGCCCACGTCCTGCACGGTGCCGGTGTTCACGGTCACGAATTCGCGGAAGGTGTTGCCCGCGCCGATCTCCAGCGCCGTGGGCTCGCCCGCGTATTTCTTGTCCTGGGGGATGCCGCCGATGGAGCAATAGCGGTAGAAATGGTTGTCCGGGCCGATGACGGTATGCCCGTCGATGGCGCAGTGCGGGCCGATGCGCGTGCGCGCCCCGACGCGGACGTGCTCGCCGACGATGCTGTAGGGGCCGACGACGACGTCCTCGCCCAGCACCGCGCCCGGCGCGACGAGGGCCGTGGGGTGGATCTGCGCCGCGCCCATCATTCCTCCAGGATACGCACCGCGCACATGATCTTGGCCTCGGCGGCGATCTGGTCGTCGACCTTGGCCACGGCGGTGTACTTGCAGATGGAACGGCTGAGCTTGTCGGCCGAGACTTCCATGCGCAACTGGTCGCCGGGCACCACGGGGCGGCGGAAGCGCGCGCCGTCCACGCCGACCAGGTAATAGGCGATCTTGGTGCTGGCCAGGTTCGGCGCGCCGGCGTCGGCGAAGGAGAACAGCGCGGCCGCCTGGGCCAGGGCCTCGATGATGAGGACGCCGGGCATCACCGGGTGATGGGCGAAGTGCCCCTGGAAGAAAGGCTCGTTGTAGGTGACATTCTTGATGGCCACGATGCTCTTGCCCGGGTCCATTTCCAGGACGCGGTCCACGAGCAGCATCGGCTGCCGGTGCGGCAGCCGTTCCATGATGTCTTTGATATCGAGTTCCATTATTGTGTGTCCTGCTTGGGGTTCGTCGGCCGGCCGGATGTGCCGGCGGCGCCTTGTCGTTCCGCGGCGCGCAGCCGCTTGCGCAATTGCGCGAGCTGGCCGATCACGGCTGCATTATGTTGCCAGGCGCCGTGCTCGGCCACGGGGAATACCCCGGTGTAGCGCCCGGCCTTGAGGATGTCCGAGGTGACCGCGGTGCCGCCCGAGATGTGCACGTCGTCGCCCAGCGTCAGGTGTCCGCCGAACATGGCCGCCCCCCCGATCACGCAGCGCCGGCCCATGGTGGTGGACCCGGCCACGCCCACGCAGGCGGCCATCGCGGTGTGGTCCCCGATCCGGCAATTGTGGCCGATCATGATCTGGTTATCGAGCTTCACGCCGTCGCCCAGCACCGTGTCCTCGATCGCGCCGCGGTCGACGGTGGTGTTGGCGCCGATTTCCACGTCGTCGCCGATGCGCACGCCGCCCAGCTGGGCGATCTTGGCCCAGGCGCCGGGTGTGCGCGGATCCGGCGCGAAGCCGAAGCCGTCGGCCCCCAGCACGACGCCCGAATGCAGGATGGCCCGCGCGCCCACGCGCACGCCGTGATAGAGCGTCACGTGGGCATGCAGCAGGCTGTCCGCGCCGATGGCGCTGTCCGCGCCGATGACGCAGCCCGCGCCGATGCGCACGCCCGCGCCGATGCGGGCGCCCGATTCGATCACCGCCAGGGGGCCGACGTGCACGCCGTCGGCCAGCACGGCGTCGTCGGCGATGACGGCGCTGGGATGGATGCCCCGGGGCAGGCCGGCCTGGCGGTGGCGGTCGAACCACTGGGCCAACAGCGCATACATCAGGTAGGGCTGCGGACACAGCACCGCCGCCCAGGACGGCGGCGCATCGTGGCGGGCCTGGTAGGCGTCCCAGTCCTGCGGGCGCAGGATGACGGCGGCCGCGCCGCAGTCATCCAGCTGGGACTGCAGGCGGGGATTGGACAGGAAACTGATTTCGGACCGGCTCGCCGAGCCCAGGGACCCGATACCCGAGATCTTCAGTGCGCCGGATTCCGGCGCGCCCGCGATGCCGCATCCCAACCCGACCGTATCGGCAGCCCGCAGCAGCTCGGACAACGCGGGTGCCCGATCGGGCGCGAGCAGCACAGGCATCGGAAATCAGCCGCCCAGGGCGCCGATGACCTGGTCGGTGATGTCCACGCGGGGGCTGACCGTGACGGCGTCCTGGATGATCAGGTCGTAGTTCTGCTGTTCGGCGATCTTCTTGATCGCGGCGTCGGCCTTTTCCACGATGGCGGAAAATTCCTCGTTGCGGCGACGGTTGAAGTCTTCCTGGAATTCGCGGCGCTTGCGCTGCAGGTCGGAATCCATGTCCTGGAGCTTGCGCTGGCGCTTGACGCGGTCGGCCTCGGACAGCACCGGGGCGTCCTTGTCGAGCTTCTGGGCTTCGGCGCGCAGATTGTCGGACAGGCGCTGCAGTTCCTGGTCGCGCTTCTTGAATTCGGCTTCGATCTTGGCCTGAGCCGCCTTGGCGGGCTTGGAGTCGCGCAGGATGCGTTCCGTGCTGACGAAACCGATCTTCGTGCCCTGGGCGTAGGACGGCGCGACGAACAGCGCCCCCAGGCCCACGGCCGCCGCCAGGGCCAGCGCCCGGTGGCTACGCACGGCGCGTTGCGCCAACGTTGAAACATTCAGACCTGAAACAAACATGATGAGGAATCCACCTAGGATCAAAGCAGCTACAAAAGGGGTTATTGTGCCATCAAACGCGGGGAATCAGAAACCAGTGCCGATCTGGAACTGGAAGACCTGCTTCTGGTCGCCTTCCTTGGCGTTCAGGGCGCGGCCGAAGGACAGCTGCAGCGGCCCCAGCGGCGATTCCCAGGACAGGCCCAGGCCCGCGGAATATTTCCAGCCGCAGGGATCGGCCACCTGGCCGTACTGGCCGTTGGCGCAACTGGAGCCGTCGGTCGTGGAGACCTGGCCGATGTCCGAGAACATGAACCAGCGCAGGGTGCGGTCGCGCGAGGCGCCCGGGAACGGCAGGTACAGCTGCACGTTGCCGACGATGCGCTTCGAGCCGCCCAGGTAGGTGTCGGTCAGGGTGTCGCGCGGCCCCAGGGAGGCGCCCTCGTAGCCGCGCACCGAGCCGATGCCGCCCGCGTACATGTTCTTGATCACCGGGAAGGCCTTGCCGCTGCTGCCGTAGGTCTTGGCCCAGTCCACCTGGCCGTTCAGGGCCAGGGTGAAGGATCGGCCCAGGGGCCAGTAGTACTGCTGCTGGCCGCTGAGCTTGTAGTAGCGCAGGTCCATGGTGGACACGTCGGCGGACACGCGGGTGTAGCTGCCGCGATGGGGCGCCAGGGCGCTGTCGCGGGTGTCCTTGGCCCAGCCCACGCTGAAGATGGCGGCATTGGTGGTGTCGCCGTAGTCGTCGACGAAGTTCTGGTAGGCCAGGGGCGCCGGGTTGGTGCCGCTGCGGCGGATGTCCTTGAGCGCATTGCGTTCGAAGGTCAGGCCGGCGAAGATGCGGTCGACTTCGGAGATGGGCACGCCGAAGTTCAGGCCCAGGCCCATGGATTCGACCGTGTACCAGCCGGTCGAGCCGCTGTCGGACACGTCGTAGGGCGTGGTGCGCCGGTAGTACAGGGACGTGGTCTTGCTGATGCCGTCCTGGGTCCAGTAGGGATTGGTGTGCGAGATCACCGCCGCGCGGTTGGTCTTGCTGGTGTTGACGTTCAGGGACAGGGAGTTGCCGCTGCCGAAGACGTTGTCCTGGCTGATGCCGGCCGACAGCATCAGCTTGTCGGTGGAACCGTAGCCCACGCCCAGGCTGATCATGCCGGTGGGCTTTTCCTTGACGTCGACGTTGACGTCCACCTGGTCGGGCGAGCCCGGCACCGGATCGGTCTTGACGTCCACATCGGTGAAGTAGCCCAGGCGGTCGATGCGTTCCTTGGAGGTCTTGATGTTGGAGGAATCGTACCAGGCGGCTTCCTGCTGGCGCATTTCCCGGCGCACGACCTCGTCGCGGGTGCGGGTGTTGCCGCCCACGTTGATGCGGCGCACGTAGACGCGGCGACCCGGATCGACGTAGAAATTCAGCTTGGCGATGTGGTTTTCGCGGTCCAGCACCGGACTGGGATTGACGTTGGCGAAGGCGTAGCCCAGCGAGCCCAGGTAGTCCGTGATGGACTTGGCCACGGCATTGGTCTTTTCGGCGGAGAAGGTCTCGCCTTCCTTGACGGTGACCAGGGGCTGGAGCTTGTCGTCCAGGCCGAGCAGATCGCCGGCCAGGCCGACCTCGCCCAGCTTGTAGGGCTCGCCTTCGTGCAGGGTCATGGTGATGTAGATGGCCTTGCGATCGGGCGAGATCGACACCTGGGGCGGCTCCATGGAGAATTCCAGGTAGCCGCGGTCCAGGTAGTACGAGCGGATGCGCTCCACGTCGCCTTCGAGCTTTTCGCGCGAATACTTGTTGGTGCCCGTGTACCAGGTCATGAAACCGCCGGTGGTCAGTTCCATCTGGTCTTCGAGGGTACCGGAGGAAAAGGCCTCGTTGCCGATGAATTCGATCTTGTCGATGGTGGCGACATCGCCCTCGAAGATGTCGAAGCTGACCCCCACCCGGTTGCGCTCCAGCGGCGTGATGACCGGATTGATCTGGACGCCGTACTTACCCTTGGACAGGTACTGCTGCTTGAGTTCGAAGACCGCGCGGTCGAGCATGGCCTGGTCGAAGATCCGGCCCTGGCCGAAGCCGACCTGCGCCAGGGATTTCGTCAGGGCCTTGGCGTCGAATTCGCGCATGCCGTTGAAGTTGATCGAGGCGATCGTGGGCCGTTCCTCGACGGTGACGACCAGCACGTTGCCCTGCGCGTCGATCTTGACGTCGTTGAAGAAGCCCGTGCCGTAGAGCTTCTGGATGGCGGCCGAGGCTTCTTCCTGGGTGAAGGTCTGGCCGACTTTGACGGGCAGATAGGTGAAGATCGTCCCCGGATCGACGCGTTCGATCCCCTTGACCTGGATGTCCTGGACCACGAAGGGCGTGAAGGCCGCCGCGACGGCGGGCGCCAGGAGGGCCGCCAGCACCAGGGGAATGGCGCGCTTGATCAGACGAAAATTCCGGGGAGACGACATCCTGGCAATCCTATTTGGCCGTGGAGGAACACGCTTGAGCGATGCGCGATTGTAAGTCACAACCTCGTCAACTGAAAAGCCGCGAAAAATCGTTGAACAGGGCCAGAACCATGAGGCCCAGAACGATTCCCAGGCCCAGTCGGTGGCCCAGGTCGCGGGCCCGTTCGGACAGCGGCCGGCCGCCGCGCAACGCCTCGATCAGGTAGAACAGCAGGTGGCCGCCGTCCAGCATCGGGATGGGCAGCAGGTTCAGCACGCCGATGCTGATGCTGATGAGCGCCAGGAAGCCCAGGTAGGACTCCAGGCCGATGCGGGCGGAGCGGCCGGCGTATTCGGCGATCGTGACCGGCCCGGTGACGTTCTTCCAGGATACGTCGCCCACGACCATCCGGCCCATCATGCGCAGCGTGAACAGGCTCATGTCGGCCGTGCGCCGCACGCCCTGCCACAGGCTGTCCAGGGGGCCCAGGCGCACCAGCACCTGGGGCAGTTCGGCCTGGATCAGGGCGCCGATGCGGCCGACCTCGCGGCCGTCCTCTCCGGCCTCGGGCCGGGGCGTCACGGACAGCGAGACCCGGGCGCCCTGCCGCAGCACGACCAGGGGCAGCGGCCGGCCGGCATGCGCCTGGACGGTCCGCACGAAGGCCTCGACGGACGGATGCTCCAGGTCGCCGGCCGCCAGGATCCGGTCGCCGGGACGCAGGCCGGCCTGTTCGGCGGCCCCGCCCGGGACGAACTCGCCGGCCACGGGGACAGGCGCCCGCAGCGCCAGCCCGGCCGCCAGGAGCGGATCGGGGCCGTCCGGCGTCACGGCCTGGGGGACGAGCCGCAGCGTGTCCGTGCGGACCGCGCCATCGGGGGACCGCAGCGTCAGGGGCACGTCGCCGCCCAGGGACAGGGGTTCGGCCAGCCGCCACCGGGCCTGGGTCCAGGACGCCACTGGTTCCCCGGCCACGGCCGTCAGCGTGTCGCCGTCGCGCACGCCGGACAGGGCGGCCGGCGTGCCGGCCTGCGGCGCCGCCAGTACGGCGGCCGGCTCCTGCGTGCCCCACAGGCCCAGAAAGGCGTAGATCAGGGCGGCCAGCACCAGGTTGGCGGCGGGACCTGCCGCCACCACCGCCGCGCGCCGGACCAGCGGCTGGGCATTGAACACGGCGCGGCGCGTGGCCTCGTCCGCGTCCGGCGGCGCCACGTCGAGCATCTTCACGTAGCCGCCCAGGGGGATGGCCGAAAGCGCCCATTCGGTGCCGTGCCGGTCGCGGCGGCGCAGCAGCACCGGGCCGAAGCCGACCGAGAAGCGCACGATGGGCACGCCCGCGCGCCGCGCCACCCAGTAATGGCCCAGTTCGTGGAAGGTCACGAGCAGGCCCAGGGCGAGGATGAAGGCGGACAGGGTCAGAAGCATGGGAAGACGAAAAAACGGAAGCGGGTCCGAAGGCCCGGCGGGGAAGTCTCAGCAGGCCTGGCAGAAGCCGGCCGCGACGCGGCGCGTGCGCGCGTCCAGGTCGAGGATTTCCGCCAGGGAGGACGGAGTCCGCGCGCCGTGCGCCACGGAGTCGTCCAGGCAGTGTTCGATGATGGACGGGATCTGGGTGTAGCGGATGCGCCCGCGCAGGAAGCCGTCCACCGCGACCTCGTTGGCGGCGTTCAGCGCGATGCAGGCGCCCTGCCCCTGGCCCAGCGCGTCGAAGGACAGCCGCAGACAAGGGAAGCGCGCCAGGTCCGGCGTCTCGAAATCCAGGCGTCCCAGGCGGGCGAGTTCCAGCAGGCCGACGCCGCCGTCGATGCGCTCGGGATAGCCCAGGCCGTAGGCGATGGGCGTGCGCATGTCGGGCTGCCCCAGCTGGGCCAGGATGGAGCCGTCCAGGTATTCGACCATGGAATGCACCACGCTCTGGGGGTGGACCACGACCTGGATGCGTTCCATCGGCATGGAAAACAGCCAGTGGGCCTCGATGACTTCCAGGCCCTTGTTCAGCATGGTGGCCGAATCGACGGAAATCTTGCGGCCCATGCGCCAGTTGGGGTGCGCGCAGGCCTGGTCCGGCGTGACGGACTCCAGCTGGTCCAGCGCGGTGCGGCGGAACGGCCCGCCGGAGGCCGTGAGCAGCAGCCGGCGCACGCCTTCGGCCGGGCTCGCCGGCGCGCGCGACCGGTCGGCCGACTGGGGCAGGCACTGGAAGATGGCGTTGTGCTCGCTGTCGATGGGCAGCAGTTCGGCGCCGGATTCGCGCACGGCCCGCATGAACAGGCTGCCCGCCGCCACCAGGGCCTCCTTGTTGGCCAGCAGGACCCGCTTGCCGGCCCGTGCCGCCGCCAGCGCCCCGGGCAGCCCGGCGGCGCCCACGATGGCGGCCATGACGGCGGTGACTTCCGGGTCGGCCGCCGTATCGGCCAGCGCCTGGGCGCCCTGGCGGATTTCCGGCAGGGGGCGGCCGGCCGGCCAGGCGGCCGCGAAGCGCGCCCGGGCGGCGTCGTCGGGCACGATCACCACCCGCGCCGCGTGCCGCGCCGCCTGCTCCGCCAGCGATTCGATCCGGCTGTGCGCGCTCAGGGCGTGGACGGAAAAGCGGTCCGGATGGCGCGCCACCACGTCCAGCGTGCTCACGCCGATGGAGCCGGTCGAGCCGAGGATGCAGAGGCGTTGCTGGACGGACATGATGTCGGAACCCGTGGATGCGTAGGAGGAATCAGGACCCGGCCATCAGCAGGAGCGCGGCGGCCGGCGCCACCGGCAGCACCGCGTCGATGCGGTCGTACACGCCGCCGTGGCCCGGCAGCAGCTGGCTGGAATCCTTGACCCCCGCGCGGCGCTTGAGCAGCGATTCGAACAGGTCGCCGACGATGGACCAGGCCGCCAGCGCCACGCCGGCCGCGACCAGGCCCGCCCAGCCGACGTGCGCCAGCAGCAGCGCGCCGAAGCTGTCCGGCCACCACAGGGCCGTGGCGACCAGCCACGCGGTGGCCGCCAGGATGCCGCCGGCCGCGCCTTCCAGCGTCTTGCCGGGGCTGACGCGCGGCGCCAGCTTGTGGCGCCCCAGCGAGCGGCCCGTGAAATAGGCGGCGATGTCGGCGGCCCAGATCAGCGCCCACAGGCTGATCAGCGCCGCCGCGCCGTGGCGCAGGAAGACCCAGGCCAGGGCATACCAGGTCGCGGCCAGGAGCAGCGCCCCGGCCAGGGCCAGCACGGCGGGCCGGCAAGCGTCCGGCACCCGGGCGCGCGCCACGGCGGCGGGGGCGGCGGTCAGCCAGAACAGCACCGCCAGCGGCAGCAGGAACGATCCGAAGACGGCTTCCAGCGTCGGCTGGCCATCGGCCAGCAGGCGGGACAGCGGCACCAGCGCGACGACGGCCAGCACCGCCCCGCCCCACCGCGCGGCGGCGCCGTCCATCACCAGCCGCAGCCATTCCCAGAGCGCGCAGCCGGTCATCAGGCCCAGCAGGGCCAGCATCGGCCAGGGTGTCGGAGCGGTCACGGCGGCCGCCACGATCAGCAGCAGGACGATGGCGGTGAGGATGCGCTGGCGCAGCATGGGCGGGATTCCTTTCGGGCCTTCAGGGCCTGTTCACGCTGTCCAAGGAGTCGCGCAGCTGGGCGCTGGTGCGGCCGAAGCGCCGTTCGCGGCCCCGGTACCACGCGAAGGCCTGGTCGAGCTGCACGGCGTCGAAATCCGGCCACCAGCAGTCGGTGAAATACAGTTCAGTATAGGCCAGCTGCCAGATCAGGAAATTGGAGATGCGCTGCTCCCCGCCGGTGCGGATGAACAGGTCGGGCTCCGGCGCGTAGGCCATAGCCAGCCAGGGCGTCAGGGCGGCCTCGTCCAGGGCCTCGGGATGGGAGGCGAGATCGGGCCGGTTGGCCAGCAGGGTCCGGACGGCCTGCAGGATGTCCCAGCGGCCGCCGTAGTTGGCGGCGATGGTCAGCGTCAGCGCCGACTGTCCGGCGGTGCGCCGCTCGGCGTCCTCGATCAGGCCGCGCAGGTGCGGATCGAAGGCCGACAGGTCGCCCACCACGCGCAGGCGCACGCCCTGGGCTTCCAGGCGGTCCACTTCCTTTTCCAGGGTGCGCACGAACAGGCGCATCAGCAGGGAGACTTCCTGGGCCGGACGGCGCCAGTTCTCGGAGCTGAAGGCGAACAGGGTCAGGTAGCGCACGCCCCGGTGGCCGCAGGCCTCGACGATGCGTCGCACGGCCTGGACGCCGCGCACGTGCCCCGCCGTGCGGGGCAGCATCCGCCGGGTCGCCCAGCGGCCGTTGCCATCCATGATGATGGCGACATGCCGGGGCACGTCCCCGGTCTCGGGAATGGCGAGCGTGGAGGAAGGGGTCTCGATCATACGCCGACGGTCGATCAGACCGTCATGATCTCGGCTTCCTTCTGGGCGACGAGCTTGTCGATTTCGGCCACGTAGCGGTCGGTGAGCTTCTGCACCTCGTCCTGGCCGCGGCGGTCCTCGTCTTCCGAGATTTCCTTGTCCTTGACGAGCTTCTTCAGGGTTTCGTTGGCCTCGCGGCGCAGGTTGCGCACCGCGACCTTGGCGTCCTCGCCCTCGCCGCGCACGACCTTGGTCAGGTCGCGGCGCCGCTCTTCGGTCAGGGCCGGCATCGGCACGCGGATGTTGTCGCCCATGGCGATGGGGTTCAGCCCCAGGTCGGATTCCCGGATGGCCTTCTCGACCGGGCCCGCCATCGTCTTTTCCCAGACCTGCACGCTGAGGGTGCGGGCGTCGATCACGGTCACGTTGGCGACCTGGCTCACCGGCACGGGGGAGCCGTAGTATTCGACGTGCACGTGATCCAGGATCCCCGCATGGGCCCGGCCCGTGCGGATCTTGGCCAGGCTGGCCTTCAGGGCTTCGACGGATTTGCCCATGCGCTCGTCGGCCGAGCGGCGGATGTCGGAAAGACTCATGAGGATTCCTATACCTGAACCAGGGTGCCTTCGTCCTCGCCGCAGACGACGCGCCGGAGGGCTCCCGGTTTGTTGATCGAAAAGACCTTGATCGGCAGCTTCTGGTCGCGGCACAGCGCGAAGGCCGTGGCGTCCATGACTTCCAGGCGGCGCACGATGGCCTCGTCGAAGCTGATGCGCGAGTAGCGCGTGGCGTTCGGGTCCTTGTTGGGGTCGGCGCTGTAGATGCCGTCCACCTTGGTGGCCTTGAGCACCATCTCGGCGCCGATCTCGGCGCCGCGCAGCGCGGCGGCCGTGTCGGTGGTGAAGAAGGGATTGCCGGTGCCGGCCGCGAAGACGACGACCTTGCCTTCTTCCAGGTAGCGCAGGGCCTTGGGACGGATGTAGCGCTCGACCACCTGGTCGATGTTCAGGGCCGACTGCACCCGGGCGTCGACGCCGTGGTTCTTCAGGGCGTCCTGCAGCGCCAGGCCGTTCATGACGGTGGCCAGCATGCCCATGTAGTCGGCCGTGGCGCGGTCCATGCCCTGGGCGCCCGGCGCCACGCCGCGAAAGATGTTGCCCCCGCCGATCACCACGGCCAGCTGCACCCCGAGGGACACGACGCCGTGGATTTCCTCGGTCATGCGAAGTATGGTCGCGCGGTTGATGCCGAAGGCATCGCCACCCATCAGAGCCTCACCCGAGAGTTTCAGGAGAACGCGCTTGTAGGCAGGAGTTGACATGCAGGGTTCCTGGAAGGAGAAATATTCGAAGCGTAAAGCGGTATGGATACCGGAGGCGCGCCCCCGGACGCGGCGGATGCGAACAGGCATCGCGCGTCCGGCGCGATGCCATCGTACCTGAAATCGAAATCGGCCGGAATCAGGAACCGCTGGCGGCGGCGGCGACTTCCGCGGCGAAGTCCTCGGACTTCTTCTCGATGCCTTCGCCCACCACGAACAGCGCGTAGCGGTTGATGCGGGCGCCCTTTTCCTTGAGCATCTGCTCGACGGTCTGCTTGTCGTTCTTGACGAAAGGCTGCGACAGCAGCGTGACTTCCTTCAGGAACTTCTGCACGGAGCCTTCGACCATCTTGGCGACGATTTCGGCCGGCTTGCCGGATTCGGCGGCCTTCTGTTCGGCCACGGAGCGCTCGGCGGCGATCAGCGCGGGATCCACGCCGTCCGCGTTCAGGGCGCGGGGCTTGGTCGCGGCGATGTGCATGGCCAGGTCCTTGCCGACTTCCTCGGCGCCGGCGAAGTCGACCAGCACGCCGATGCGGCCGCCGTGCACGTAGCTGTTCAGGCCGTCCACGGTGTCGAAGCGCTGGAAGCGGCGCACCGACATGTTCTCGCCGATCTTGCCCACCAGGCCGGCGCGCACGGATTCGACGGTGCCTTCGCCCATGGCGCAGGCGTTCAGCGCGGCCAGGTCGGCCGGGTTGCGTTCGGCGGCGATGCGGGCCAGATCGTTGACGAAGGCGATGAAGTCGTCGTTCTTGGCGACGAAGTCGGTCTCGCAGTTGACCTCGACCAGCGCGCCGGACTTGCCGTCGGCGGCGATGTGCAGGCCGATCAGGCCTTCGGCCGTGACGCGGCTGGCGGCCTTGGAGGCCTTGCTGCCCAGCTTGACGCGCAGCAGTTCCTCGGCGCGGGCCAGATCGCCCTCGGCCTCGGTCAGTGCCTTCTTGCATTCCATCATGGGCGCGTCGGTCTTCTCGCGCAGTTCCTTGACCATGGCGGCGGTGATTTGAGCCATTGTGTTCTCTCCTGTTCAATCAATGCGCGCGCCGACGGGCGGCGCGCGACGGGGCCGCCGCCGGACGGCGGCGGGCCGGGACGGCGGAAGGCAGGAAATTATTCCTGGTCCTGGTCCTGCTCGACCTCGATGAATTCCTCGCCTTCGGCCAGTTCCTCGACCAGGCCGTTGAGGCTCTGTTCGCGGCCGGCCAGCACGGCGTCGGCCATGCCGCGGGCGTACAGGGCGATGGCCTTGGAGGAGTCGTCGTTGCCCGGGATGACGTGATCGATGCCTTCGGGCGAGTGGTTGGTGTCGACCACGCCGACCACCGGGATGCCCAGGGTGCGGGCTTCGGCCACGGCGATCTTGTGGTAGCCCACGTCGATCACGAACAGCGCGTCGGGCAGCGTGTTCATGTCCTTGATGCCGCCGATGGACTTGTTGAGCTTGTCCATTTCGCGGGCGAACATGAGCGCTTCCTTCTTGCTCATGTGCTCGGTGGCGCCTTCGGCCTGCTGGGCTTCCATGTCCTTCAGGCGCTTGATCGAGGTCTTGACCGTCTTGAAGTTGGTCATCATGCCACCCAGCCAGCGGCTGTCGACGTAGGGCATGCCGCAGCGCTGGGCTTCGGCGGCGATCAGCTCGCGGGCGGAGCGCTTGGTGCCGACGAACAGCACGTTGCCGCCGCGCGCGGCGACCTGGCGCACGAACTGGCTGGCTTCCAGGTATTTTTCAACCGTGCGTTCCAGGTTGACGATGTGGATCTTGTTGCGCTGGCCGAAGATGTATTCGGCCATCTTCGGGTTCCAGTAACGGGTCTGGTGGCCAAAATGCACACCGGCTTCCAGCATTTCGCGCATGAGCGACATGAAAATTCTCCGAGAGGGTTTGGTCTTGTACCGGGCCAGTATCCGGGACTAACATGGAAGAAGGCCGAATCTTCAAATATCGATCCGCCCCCACGCTAGCCGCGCACACCCTTGGGCGGCCAGGCACGCTATTTACAGCTAAGCCTATAATTCTACTATTCATCTCGTCCACACAGCAAGCACCCCATGAGCCCAGTCATCACCGATCCCCACGAACTCGACCAGATGCGCGCCGCCTGCCAGGCCGCCGCCAGCATCCTGGATTACCTCGAACCCCACGTGCGCGCCGGGGTCACGACGGGGGAACTCGAACGCCTGTGCATGGACTACCTCACGAACACGCTGCACGTGAAATCGGCCACCGTGGGCTACGCGCCTCCGGGCTACCCGCCCTTCCCCGCCTCCATCTGCATCTCGGTCAACCACGTCATCTGCCACGGCATCCCCGGCGACAAGGTCCTGAAGAACGGCGACATCCTGAACATGGACATCACCATCATCAAGGACGGCTGGTTCGGCGACACCAGCCGCATGTACTGCGTGGGCGAACCGTCCATCCTGGCCCGCCGCCTGATCGACACCACCTACGAATGCATGTGGCTGGGCATCGAGCAGGTCCGCCCGGGCGCCACCCTGGGCGACATCGGCCATGCCATCCAGAAGCACGCCGAGGGCGCGGGCTTTTCCGTGGTGCGCGAATACTGCGGCCACGGCGTGGGGCGCCGCTTCCACCAGGACCCCCAGGTGCTGCACTACGGCAAACCCGGCACCGGCCTGCGCCTGGAACCCGGCATGATCTTCACGATCGAACCCATGATCAACGCCGGCCGCCGCGAGATCCGCACCCTGGCCGACCAGTGGACGGTCGTCACGCGCGACCACAGCCTGTCGGCCCAATGGGAGCACAGCATCCTGGTCACAGACGACGGCTACGAAGTGCTGACGGTGTCGCCCGGCATGCCGGCGCCGCCCGCCTTCGCCAAGGCCGCTCGCGCGGCCGCCTGACGCGCACATGAGCGCGCCGGGCCGCCCCAAGGAAGGCCCCGCCGACACGCGCCGCCCCGTCCTGGCCGAACTGCGCGCCCGGATGCAGGCGCGCCGGGCCGAGGCCATCCAGTCCTGGCGCGAGCACCTGCGGCCCGACACGCTGCTGTCCGCCCTGCGGCGCATCGCCGACGACACGCTGCGCGGCCTGCTGAAGATCCATCCGCTGCCGGCCGGCGCCTGCGCGGCGGCCGTCGGCGGCTACGGCCGGGGCGAACTCTATCCCGGTTCCGACCTCGACATCCTGATCCTGCTCGAACGCGCGCCGGACGCCGCCGCCCGCGAGCGCATCGAGGCCCTGGTCGCCGCCCTGTGGGACATCGGCCTGGAACCCGGCCTGAGCGTGCGCACCCTGGAGCAATGCCGGCACGAGGCCGCCGCCGACATCACCGTCCAGACCTCCCTGCTGGAAGCCCGCTGGCTGGCCGGCGGCCGGTCGCTGTTCCAGCGTTTCCGCGAGCGGATGCGGCAGGACCTGGATCCCCGGGATTTCTACCTGGCCAAGCGCACCGAGATGCAGCAGCGACACGCGCGCCACCAGGACACGCCCTATGCGCTGGAGCCCAACTGCAAGGAGGCCCCCGGCGGCCTGCGCGACCTGCAGGTGCTGCTGTGGCTGGCGCGCGCGGCCGGCCTGGGCACGACCTGGACCGCCGTCGCGCGCACCGACCTGCTGACCTCGGCCGAATTCCGCGCCCTGCGGCGGGCGGAACTGGCCTTCAAGCGCCTGCGCATCGAACTGCACCTGCTGGCCGGGCGCCGCGAGGACCGCCTGCTGTTCGACCTGCAGCCGCGCCTGGCCCGGGTCTACGGCTTCGTCGACCAGCCGCACCGGCGCGCCGGCGAGCTGCTGATGCAGCGCTACTATTGGGCCGCCCGTGTGGTCTGCCAGGTCAACCGGCTGCTGATGCTGGCGCTGGAGGAACGCCTATTTCCCCGCCCGCAGGACGAAACCGTCGCCCTGGACGAGGACTTCTGCATTCGCCGCGGACGGCTGGCCCTGGTCCGCGAGGATGCCTTCGAGCGCGCGCCCGGCCTGCTGCTGAAGGTCTTCCTGGTCACGCAGCGGCACCCCGAACTGCAGGGCATGGCGGCCGGCACCCTGCGGGCCATGTGGCACGCCCGCCACCGCATCGACCGGTCGTTCCGCGACGACCCCGCCAACCGCCGCCTGTTCCTGGAGATCCTGCGCCAGCCGCGCGGCATCGTCCACGCCCTGCGCGACATGACGATGTGGAACATCCTGCCGCGCTACCTGCCCGCGTTCCGGCGCATCGTCGGCCAGATGCAGCACGACCTGTTCCACGCCTACACCGTGGACCAGCACATCCTGATGGTGATCCGCAACCTGCGGCGCTTCACCATGCCCGAGCACGCCCAGGAATATCCCCTGGCCAGTCAGTTGATCGCCGACCTGGACGAACATTGGCTGCTGTACGTGGCGGCCCTGTTCCACGACATCGCCAAGGGGCGCGGCGGCGACCATTCGCAGTTGGGCACCGCCGAGGTGCGGCGCTTCGCCCGCCGCCACGGCCTGCCGCGCGAATCCGTCGAGTTGCTGGATTTCCTGGTGCGCGAGCACCTGACCCTGTCCCAGGTGGCCCAGAAGCGCGACCTGAGCGACCCCCGGGTGATCCACGAATTCGCCGCCCGGGTCGGATCCCGTCGCCGGCTGGCCGCCCTGTACCTGCTGACGGTGGCCGACATCCGCGGCACCAGCCCCAAGGTCTGGAACACCTGGAAGGGCAAGCTGCTGGAGGACCTGTACCACCGGACACTCGCGGCGCTGGGGGGCGAACAGCCCGACACCCGGACCATCCTGGCCCTGCGCAAGGACGCCGCCGCCGCCGAGATCCGCCGGATGGGACTGCGCGACGACAGCCGCGAAGCCTTCTGGTCCCAGCTGGACGTGGCCTATTTCCTGCGCCACGACGCCAACGAGATCGCCTGGCACACGCGGCACCTGTATCACCGCTTCCCGGGGCCGGACCCGGTCGTGCGCGCCCGCGTCCTGGGCCAGAGCGAGGCGCTGCAGATCCTGGCCTACGCGCCCGACCGTCCGGACCTCTTCATGGACATCTGCACCTATTTCGACCGCCACGGCCTGAGCATCCAGGACGCCCGCATCCACACCACGCGCCAGGGCTGGGCGCTGGACAGCTTCATCGTGCTGCTGCCGGAGCACGACCGCGACTACCGGTCCTACGCCACCCTGATCGAACACGAATTGCGCACCGCGCTGGACGACGGCCCGGGGGCGCGCAGGGACGCTCCCGCGCCGCACCCGGGATCGCGCCGTTCCCGGGCCTTTCCGATCATGCCCAGCGTCGCGCTGCAGCCCGACGAGCAGGGCGGCAACTGGCGGCTGTCCGTCACGGCGGCCGACCGCGTGGGCCTGCTGCACGACCTGGCCCGGGTGTTCGCCCGTCACGACGTCAGCCTGAAGATGGCCAAGATCATGACCCTGGGAGACCGGGTGGAGGACATCTTCGTCCTCGACGGTCCGGGCCTGGAACATCCCCGCGGCCAGATGCAGTTCGAGCGCCAGGTGCTGGAAGCGCTGGGTGCGACCGCCGATACCCCTCTTGCCCTTTCTCCGACGAACCCGACCCCATCACCATGACCCTGACCCGTTCCGACCGTCTCCTGCGCCTCGTCGGCCTGCTGTGCCTGGCCGCCGTGGGCTTCGCCCTGATCTCGCAATATGCGTTCGACATGAGGCCCTGCGCCTGGTGCGTGCTGCAGCGGCTGATCCTGCTGGCGATCGCCGCCGTCTGCGGGCTGGCGGGCATGGGCTGGGGACCGGCCATCGTGCGCCGCGCCGGCGCGGTCGCGGCGGCCGTCCTGGCGGCGTGCGGCATCGCCGCCGCCTGGTATCAGCACAGCGTGGCCTCGCAGATGCTGTCCTGCGCGCAGACCTTCGCCGACCGCTTCATCTCGGCCTCGGGGCTGGACGCCGCCCTGCCCTGGCTGTTCGGCATCTACGCGAGCTGCATGGACGCCCGCGTCGACCTGCTGGGCGTGGAATACGCGCTGTGGGGATTGATGCTGTTCATCGTCTGCGCCGCACTGACGCTCGCCGCGCTGTGGATTCGCCCGGACGCTGATCAGTCCCCTGCGGACTGATCAGCGCCTGGCGAATCGGAGCGCCTTGCAAGGCGCGACGTGGAGAGCTACCACGGCTGGAGATGCGCCTTGCAAGGCGCGACGTGGAGAGATGCTCCGGCTGGAGATACGCCTTGCAAGGCGCGACGCGACTCAGCTTTCGTCTTCGGCCGCGGCCATGGCGCCGGAGCGCTGCGGCAGGCCCCGGGTGCGGCTCAGGCGTTCCAGGTAGGCGTCGTCGATGTCGCCGGTGACGTAGCGGCCGTTGAAGCAGGACGACTCGAAGGCGCGCATGGCCGGGTTCAGGTCGCGCAGGGACTGTTCCAGGTCGTCCAGGTCCTGGTAGACCAGGCCGTCGGCGCCGATCTCGCGGGCGATCTGCGCCTCGTCCCGTCCGGTGGCGATCAGTTCGGCCTGGGTCGGCATGTCGATCCCGTAGACGTTCGGATAACGGACCGCCGGCGCCGCCGACGCGAAGAAGACCTTGCGCGCGCCCGCCGCCCGGGCCATGTCGACGATTTCGCGGCTGGTGGTGCCGCGCACGATGGAATCGTCGACCAGCAGGACGTTCTTGCCGCGGAATTCCATGTCGATGGCGCTGAGCTTCTGGCGCACGGATTTCTTGCGCACGGCCTGGCCGGGCATGATGAAGGTGCGGCCCACGTAGCGGTTCTTGATGAAGCCCTCGCGGTAGTTCAGGCCCAGGCGCGCGGCCAGCTGCATGGCCGACGGCCGCGAGGAATCGGGGATCGGCATGACCACGTCCACGTCGCCCAGGCGCAGCGACTTGGCGACCTTGTCCGCCAGGTACTCGCCCATGTGCAGGCGCGCGTCGTAGATCGAGACCCCGTCCATCACGGAATCGGGCCGGGCGAAATAGACGTATTCGAAGACGCAGGGCGTGTGTTCCAGGCCGGGGTCGGCGCAGGCCTCGGCGTTCAGTTCGCCGTCCTCGGTGATGACGACGGCCTCGCCGGGCGCGATGTCGCGCACCAGGGAAAAGCCGCTGCCGGTCAGGGCCACGGATTCGGAGGCCAGCATCCATTCGGGGCCGGATTCCGTATCGTTGCGGCCCAGGCACAGGGGCCGGATGCCGTGCGGATCGCGGAAGGCCACCAGGCCGAAGCTGCTGATGCTGGCGATGACGGCATAGGCGCCTTTGGCGCGCCGGTGCACCGCGCGCACGGCCTGAAATACCGCGTGCGCGTCCAGCGTGACGCCGTTGGACGCCTGCTGCAGTTCGTGGGCGAAGACGTTGAGCAGGACTTCGGAATCGGAATTGGTGTTGATGTGGCGCCGGTCGTGCTTGAACAGGGACTCGCGCAGTTCGCGCCAGTTGGTCAGGTTGCCGTTGTGCACGAAGGTGATGCCGAACGGCGCGTTCACGTAGAAGGGCTGGGCCTCGTCCACGCTGGCGCTGGAGCCTGCCGTGGGGTAGCGTACCTGCCCCACCCCGCTGTTGCCGGGCAGCGCCCGCATGTTGCGCGTGCGGAACACATCGCGGACCAGGCCGTGGGCCTTGTGCATGCTGAAGAACTGGTCGTGCGCGGTGGCGATGCCGGCCGCGTCCTGGCCCCGGTGCTGCAGCAGCAGCAGGCTGTCATAGATCAGCTGATTGACGGGGCCGCGCCCCATCACACCCACGATTCCGCACATAAGAATGAATTCCGGCTAATAGGGAAGCAGTTCCGCCACCTGGGTCGGCAGCAGCGATTTGACTTGCTGGAAGCCCCGGACGGCCGCGGCCGAGGTGCGCGCGTCCCGCCACCAGGGTTCCTGGGGAAGCTGAGTGTAGCCCGCCAGGCCCACCAGGGCCAGGACCAGCACCACGCCGCGCACCGCGCCGAACACCGCGCCCAGGCCGTGGTCGGCCGGCGTCAGGCCGGTGCGGTCCACCAGCGCGCCCAGCGCCATGTTCAGCAGGCCGACCAGCAGCAGGGCCAGGATGAAGACCGCCCCGTAGGCGGCCAGCGTGCGCAGCAGGCCGTTGTCGATCAGGCCCAGCAGCCAGTCCGACGCCATCGGCCCCCACCAGATGGCGGCCACGAAGGCGGCGACGTAGGCGACCAGCGACAGGACTTCGCGCAGGAAGCCGCGCAGCAGGCCGATCAGGGCCGACACGGCCACCACGGCCAGGACGAAATAGTCGAAGCTGGTCACTTGCCGGAGATCAGGCCGTTCTGGTAGCCCAGGGCCCTCAGCCGGGCCTGGGCGGCCTGGGCGGCCTCGTGGGAGCCGAAGGGCCCCACCCGCAGCCGGTAGACGGTGCGTCCGTTGGACTGGCCGCGCTCGACGTAGGCGTCGGTGACGCCGGCCTGGCGCAGGCTGTCGCGCCGCGCCTGGGCGTCCTGCTCGGTCGTATAGGCGGCGACCTGGAGATAGTAGCGACCCTCGGCGGCGGGTTTCCTGGTTTCCGCGCGGGCGGGCGGCGTCTTGCCGGCCAGCAAGGCCAGGGCGACGGAGCCGTCGTCGGTGCGGTCGGCCGGGGTGCGGCCGGCGGCGGGCTTTTCCGCGCCGGCGCGATCGGCGGACTTGGAGGGTTCGGCGGCGGGTTTTTCGCGCGCCGGTTCGGGCTGGGTCCGGGCGGGTTCGGCGGGTGCGGGTTCGGGCGCGGCGGCTGGCGGCTGGGCCTGGGTGGGCGACGGGGGCGGTTCCGCGGGTTCGGCGCTAGCGGCGGGCGCGGTGTCGGCCGGATGCGGTTCCTGGACGGCGCCGGCCGCGGCGTCGGGCTGCGCGGCGGGCAGGTCGGCGGCCGGCGGCAGGCCCGCGACCGGCGCGGGCACCACGATCGGGGCGTGCGAGTCGTCGGGGACGGGCTCGTCGAACAGCCAGGGGACGACGATGAAGGCCGCCAGCACCAGCGCCAGGGCGCCGATCAGGCGGCGGCGGGCTTTCACGCGCAGTTCACGGAGCTGGGCCTCGGTGCCGGAGGATCGCGCCGGCGCGCGTTGTCCCGTTTCGGTTCCCTTGCGAAAAAACATCGTGCAGCCAACCCATCAAAAGTGGCGGATCGGCCTCCGGCCCGATCAGGACAGGACATCCCGGCCTTCGCGGCGCAGGACGTCGAGCACAGGGCCGACCGTGGCGAACGATCCGAACACGAGGATTCTATCATTGTCGGTCGCCAGTCTCCTGGCCTCGGCAAAGGCTTGTTCCGGACTGTCAAAAGTGGAAACCTGGACGTCCCGGGCCGCCACGGCGGGCCGGGGCGCGGCCCGCACGCCGGGCTTGTGCTCGCCCGAGGGCCGGGCGATTTCGCTGGTCTGGGCGATGAAGGGGTCCACCGGCGCCTGGTCGCCGCCGATGCGGCGCACGATGGCGGCCAGATCCTCGGCGGTGGTGCCGCGCGGCCCGCCCAGCGTGGCGCACAGCCAGCGGTCCACCCGTCGCGACAGGCGCGACAGCGTGGTTTCGATGTCCTTGTCGCGCAGCATGCCGACCACCGCGTAGGTGTGCGGATAATGGCCCATGCTGTCCAGGTTCTGGCCCAGCGCCGAGGCCGCGTGCGGGTTGTGCCCCACGTCCAGGATGGTGGCGGGCAGCCCGGGCAGGATCTGCATGCGGCCCGGCAGGCTGACGTGCAGCAGGCCCTGGCGTACGTCCTGCTGGGTGACCACCAGGCGGTCGCGCAGGGCCTCCAGGGCCGCCAGGGCCGCCGAGGCGTTCAACAGCTGGTTGGCGCCCCGCAGGGCGGGATAGCCCAGCGCGTTGCGGCGCTGCGCGCGGCCGCCGTAGGCCCATTGCTGGCGGTCGCCGGAATAGTTGAAATCGATCCCGACGCGCCACAGGTCGGCGCCGATCGCCGCGGCATGGTCGATCACGGTCTGCGGCGGGACCGGATCGGCGCAGATGGCGGGCTTCCCGGGCCGGAAGACGTGGGCCTTTTCCAGGCCGATCGCCTCGCGGGTATCCCCCAGGTATTGCATGTGATCCAGGTCCACGCTGGTCAGGATCGCGCAGTCGGCGTCGATCAGGTTGACCGCGTCCAGCCGCCCTCCCAGGCCGACCTCCAGCACCACGGCGTCCAGGCGGGCGGCCTGGAACAGCAGCAGGGCCGCCAGCGTGGTCATCTCGAAGTAGGTCAGCGTGACGCCGTCCCGGACGGCCTCGATGCGCTCGAGCTGCGCCACGATGTCCGCGTCGGCGGCCTCTTCGCCGTTGATGCGGATGCGCTCGTTGAAGCGCAGCAGGTGGGGCGAGGTGTACTTGCCGACCTTGTAGCCCGCGGTGAGCAGCATCGATTCCAGCATGGCGCAGGTGGAGCCCTTGCCGTTGGTGCCGGCCACGGTGATCTTGACGCAGTCCAGGGACAGGGTCAGGCGGCCGGCCACGGTACGGATGCGGTCCAGGCCCAGGTCGATGGCCTTCGGGTGCAGGGTTTCGAGATAGGCCAGCCAGTCGGCGAGCGCGGCGCCCGGAGCGGGAGCGGAAAGGGACATGAGAGGACTTCGACAATGAAAAACGGCAGGTGCCGATATTAGCACCTGCCGTTCAAGGAGCGCCGGACATCCCTGCTGTCCGCAAGGAGGTCCCTCGCCGCCTGCAAGCGGCGAGGTGGGAGGACTCCGGCCGCCGGGCCGCCCCAAGGCCGGAGAGCCCCCCTGGGGGGCAGCAAGCAGCCAAAGGCTGCGCAGCGTGGGGGCCCTTACTTCTTCCTGGCCGGCGGCACGTCCGTGCAGTGGCCGTCGGCGACCTCGGCGGCCATGCCGACCGATTCGCCCAGCGTCGGGTGCGGATGGATGGTCTTGCCGATGTCCACGGAATCCGCGCCCATCTCGATGGCCAGGACGACCTCGCCGATCAGGTCGCCCGCGTGGGTGCCGACGATTCCGCCGCCCAGGATGCGGCCGGTTTCCGCGTCGAACAGCAGTTTGGTGAAGCCCTCGTCGCGGCCGTTGGCGATGGCGCGGCCCGAGGCCTGCCAGGGGAACAGGCCCTTCCTGACGGCGATGCCGTCCTTCTTGGCCGCTTCCTCGGTCAGGCCGACCCAGGCCACCTCGGGATCCGTGTAGGCCACCGAGGGGATCGCGCGCGCATCGAAGAAGGCCTTGTGGCCGGCGATGGCCTCGGCGGCCACGTGGGCCTCGTGGACGGCCTTGTGCGCCAGCATGGGCTGGCCCACGATGTCGCCGATGGCGTAGATGTGCGGCACGTTGGTGCGCATCTGCTTGTCCACGGCGATGAAGCCCCGGTCGGACACCGTCACGCCGGCATTTTCCGCGCCGATCTTCTTGCCGTTGGGCGAACGGCCGACCGCCTGCAGCACCAGGTCGTAGCGCTGGGGTTCCTTGGGAGCGGCTTCGCCTTCGAAGGTGACCCAGATGCCGTCGTCCTTCGCCTCGGCTCCGACCGTCCTGGTGTTGAGCATGACGTGGTCGAAGCGCTTGGCGTTCATCTTGTCCCAGACCTTGACCAGGTCGCGGTCGGCGCCGGTCATCAGGGTGGGCAGCATCTCCACCACGTCCAGGCGGGCGCCCAGCGCGGAATAGACCGTGCCCATTTCCAGGCCGATGATGCCGCCGCCGACGATCAGCATGCGCTTGGGCACCGATTTCAGGGCCAGCGCGCCGGTGGAGTCGACGATACGCGGATCATCCGGCAGGAACGGCAGTTTCACCGACTGGCTGCCGGCGGCGATGATGGCCGAGGCGAACTTGACCGTGGCCTGGCCGCCGTCGGCCTTGGCCACCGCCAGGTGGTGCGGATCGGCGAAGGTGCCCACGCCCTGGATGACCGTGACCTTGCGGGCCTTGGCCATGCCGGCCAGGCCGCCGGTGAGCTTGCCCACCACGGAATCCTTGTAGCCGCGCAGCTTGTCCAGATCGATCGCCGGCTCGCCGAAAGCGATGCCGTGGGCGGCCATGGACTTGGCCTCTTCCAGCACGCCGACGGTGTGCAGCAGGGCCTTGGAGGGGATGCAGCCGACGTTCAGGCAGACCCCGCCCAGGGTGGCGTAGCGTTCCACCAGGACGACCTTCAAGCCCAGGTCGGCGGCGCGGAAGGCGGCCGAATAGCCGCCGGGGCCCGCGCCCAGCACCAGGACATCGTATTCGCCGTCGGCCGCGCCGGAGAACTGCGCGGGCGCCGGGGCCGGAGCCGCCTGGGGCGCCGCCGGAGCGGGCGCCGCGACCGGTGCGCTGGCGGGCGCGGCCGGCGCATCATCACCCGCCGCCTCGATGCGGACGACGGGCGTGCCCTGGGAGACCTTGTCGCCCAGCTTGACGAGGATTTCCTTGACCACCCCGCCCTGCTCGGCCGGGATCTCCATGGAGGCCTTGTCGGATTCCACGGTGATCAGGCCCTGCTCGGCCTGGACGGTGTCGCCCGCCTTGACCAGGATCTCGATGACTTCGACCGCGTCGAAATCGCCGATGTCGGGGACATTCAGATCGATGAGACTCATGCCGTCCCCCTTACAGGATGATGCGGCGGAAGTCCGCCAGCAAGCCAGCCAGATAGGCGTTGAAGCGCGCGGCGGCGGCCCCGTCGATCACGCGGTGATCGTAGGACAGCGACAGCGGCAGCATCAGGCGCGGCTGGAAGGCCTTGCCGTCCCAGACCGGCTGCATGGCCGAGCGCGACACGCCGAGGATGGCGACTTCGGGCGCGTTGATGATGGGCGTGAAGTCCGTGCCGCCGATCCCGCCCAGGGACGAGATCGAGAAGCAGCCGCCCTGCATCTGCGAGGGCGAAAGCTTGCCCTCGCGGGCCAGGCCGGCGAGCTCGGAGGTTTCCGCCGCCAGTTCCATCACGCCCTTCTTGTCGGCGTCCCGGATCACCGGAACCACCAGGCCGTTGGGCGTGTCGGCCGCGAAGCCGATGTGGAAATAGTGCTTGAGCACCAGGTTGTCGCCGTCCAGCGAGGCGTTGAATTCCGGGAATTTCTTCAGTGCGGCGACCACGGCCTTGATCAGGAAGGCCAGCATGGTGACCTTGGCGCCGGACTTCTTGTTTTCCGCGTTCAGTTGCTGGCGCAGGGCTTCCAGTTCGGTGATGTCCGCCACGTCGTTGTTGGTGACGTGCGGGATCATGACCCAGTTGCGGTGCAGGTTGGCGCCGGAGATCTTCTTGATGCGCGACAGCGGCCTGGTCTGGATTTCACCGAACTTGGCGAAATCGACCTTGGGCCAGCCCAGCACGCTGAAGCCGCCGCCCGCCGGCACGGTCGAGCCCACGGGGCTGGCGCCGCCGGTGGACAGGGCCTGCTTGACGAAGGCGCGCACGTCGTCGGCGGTGATGCGGTTCTTGGGACCGCTGCCGGTGACCTGGGCCAGGTTGACGCCCAGCTCGCGGGCGAACTGGCGCACCGAGGGCGAAGCGTGCGGCAGGTTGCGCAGGGGGACTTCGGCTTCGGCGAAGGACGCCGTCGGCGAAGTGCGCTCCGGCGCGCTGGACGCCATGGAGGACGCGGCCGGAGCCGGGGCCGCCGCGGGCGCGGGCGCCGGCGGGGCGGCGGGGGCCGAAGCGGAAGCCGGCGCGGCGGCGGCCGGAGCCGCGGCCTGGGACGCGCCGCCGGCGGTTTCCACCACCAGGATTTCCGTGCCCTGGGAGACCTTGTCGCCCAGCTTGACCTTGATCGCCTTGACCACCCCGCCCACCGAGGCCGGGATTTCCATCGAGGCCTTGTCGGACTCGACGGTGATCAGGCCCTGCTCGGCCTGGATGGTGTCGCCCACGGCCACCAGGATCTCGATCACTTCGACCGAGTCGAAGTCGCCGATGTCGGGCACCACCACGGACTGCATGCCGCCGCCGGCCGGCGCTGCAGGAGCCGCGGCCGGCGCGGCGGCCGGAGCCGGGGCCGGGGCCGAAGCGCTTGCCGGGGCCGGTTCGGCCGCCTGGGCGCCCGAGGCCTCGACTTCCAGGATGACCGAGCCCTGGTTGACCTTGTCGCCCAGCTTGACCTTGAGCGCCTTGACCACCCCGCCCTGCGAGGCCGGGATTTCCATCGAGGCCTTGTCGGACTCGACGGTGATCAGGCTCTGCTCGGCCTGGATGGTGTCGCCCACGGCCACCAGGATCTCGATCACTTCGACCGAGTCGAAGTCGCCGATGTCGGGGACCTTGATTTCCACGATATTGCTCATGTTGTGCGTCCTCCTCAGGCGTAGTGCGGGTTGGCCTTCTCGGGGTCGATGCCGTACTTGGCGATCGCCTCGGCGCATTTCTTGATGTCGATGGCGCCTTCGTCGGCCAGGCTGCGCAGGGCGGCCAGGACCACGAAATGGCGGTCGATTTCAAAGTGCTTGCGCAGTTCGGAGCGGAAGTCCGAGCGGCCGAAACCGTCGGTCCCCAGGACCTTGAGGGTGCGCCCGTTCGGCACGAACGGACGGATCATGTCGCCATAGGCCTTGATGTAGTCGGTCGAGACGATGACCGGGCCCTGGGTGCCCTTCAACTGGCGGGTGACGTAGGCTTCGCGGGCGGGCTCGGCCGGGTGCAGCAGGTTGTGGCGCTCGGCATCCAGGCCGTCGCGGCGCAGTTCCGTGAAGCTGGTCACGCTCCAGACGTCCGAGGTCACGCCCCAGTCCTTTTCCAGCAGTTCCTGGGCCGCGAGGACTTCGCGCAGGATCGTGCCGGAGCCCATCAGCTGGACGTGGGTCTTCTTGGCCGGCTTGGCGCTGGACTGGAGCTTGTACATCCCCTTCAGGATGCCCTCCTCGTCCCCGGCCTTCAGGCCCGGCTGGGCGTAATTTTCGTTCATGACCGTGATGTAGAAGAACACGTCTTCCTGGTCATGCATCATGCGCTGCAGGCCGCTGCGAATGATGACGGCGACTTCGTGGGCGAAGGCCGGATCGTAGGCCACGCAGTTGGGGATCAGGGAGGCCTGGATGTGACTGTGGCCGTCCTCGTGCTGCAGGCCCTCGCCGTTCAGGGTCGTACGGCCGGCCGTGCCGCCCAGCACGAAGCCGCGCGCCAGCATGTCGCCCGCCGCCCAGGCGTGGTCGCCGAAGCGCTGGAACCCGAACATCGAGTAATAGATGAAGAACGGGATCATGATCGTGTTGCTGACGGAATACGACGTCGCCGCCGCAACCCATGAGCTGAAACCGCCCGCTTCGTTGATGCCTTCCTGCAGCAGCTGGCCGTTTTCCGCTTCGCGGTAGTACATCACCTGGCCCTTGTCGACCGGCACGTACTTCTGGCCTTCGGGGGCGTAGATGCCGATCTGGCGGAACAGGCCTTCCATGCCGAATGTGCGGGATTCGTCCACCAGGATGGGCACCACGCGCGGGGCGAGATCCTTGTCGCGCAGGATCTGGTTGAGCACCCGCACGAAGGCCTGGGTGGTGGAGATTTCACGCCCTTCGGCGGTGGGCTCCAGCACGGCCTTGAAGGCGTCCAGGGGCGGCACCGGCAGGGACTGGTCGGCCTTCACGCGGCGGTGCGGCAGGTAGCCGCCCAGCGCCTTGCGGTGTTCATGCAGGTACTTCATTTCCGGGGAGTCTTCCGCCGGCTTGAAGAAGGGGATTTCCTCGAGCTTGTCGTCGGGGATGGGGATGTTGAAGCGGTCGCGGAATTCGCGCACCGAATCGACGTCCAGCTTTTTCTGCTGGTGGGTGGGGTTCTTGGCCTGGCCGACGTGGCCCATGCCGTAGCCCTTGATGGTCTTGGCCAGGATGACCGACGGCTGGCCCTTGTGGCCGGCGGCGGCGGCGAAGGCCGCGTAGACCTTGTGCGGATCGTGGCCGCCGCGGTTCAGGCGCCAGACGTCCTCGTCGCTCATGCGGCTGACCATCTCCAGCACCTTGGGATGCTTGCCGAAGAACTTCTCGCGCACGAACTTGCCGTCGTTGGCCTTGTAGGCCTGGTATTCGCCGTCCACGGTTTCTTCCATGATGCGGCGCAGGAGACCTTCCTTGTCTCGGGCGAACAGGGGATCCCAGTAGCCGCCCCAGATCAGCTTGAGCACGTTCCAGCCGTTGCCGCGGAAGGCGCCTTCGAGCTCCTGGATGATCTTGCCGTTGCCGCGCACCGGACCGTCCAGGCGCTGCAGGTTGCAGTTGACGATGAAGATCAGGTTGTCGAGCTTTTCGCGCGCGGCCAGGCCGATGGCGGCCAGGGTGTCGGGCTCGTCGATCTCGCCGTCGCCCACGAAGACCCAGACCTTGCGCTGGGCCGTGTCGGCCAGTCCGCGGGCATGCAGGTATTTCAGGAAGCGGGCCTGGTAGATGGCGAACATGGGCCCCAGGCCCATCGACACCGTCGAGAACTGCCAGAAATTCGGCATCAGTTTCGGGTGCGGGTAGGAGGACAGCCCCTTGCCCTTGCCACCGACTTCCTGGCGGAAATAGTTCAGGTTTTCTTCCGTCAGGCGCCCTTCGAGGAAGGCGCGCGAATACATGCCCGGAGACGAGTGGCCCTGGAAATACACCAGGTCGCCGCCATGGTCGGGCGACTCGGCGTGCCAGAAGTGGTTCTGGCCGCATTCGATCATGGTCGCCAGCGAGGCGAAGGAGGCGATGTGGCCGCCCAGGCTGCCGCCGTCGGCGGGCTCGACCTTGTTGGCCTTGACCACCATGGCCATGGCGTTCCAGCGGATGTAGGAACGGATGCGCTCTTCCAGCACCATGTTGCCCGGGTGCGGCGGCTCCAGCCCCGGCGGGATGGTGTTGACGTACGCCGTGTTCAGCGAATAGGGAATGTGGGCGCCGCTGCGGCGGGCCAGGTCGATCAGGCGCTCGATCAGGTAGTGGGCGCGCTCCGCGCCTTCACGGTCGAGCACCGCCTCCAGCGCATCGATCCATTCCTGGGTTTCCTGCTGATCGACATCCGCCGCGACCGCGTGGACTTGGTCAAGAGAGGACATGGTGTGTGTCTCCTGTGGTGTGGTTCGATGACGCGACCACACATCGCGCCAGCCCGATGAAGAGAGAGAGAGGGGGAACATGCGCCGGCGGCACTGCGACAGAAGTCCCGGGCGCATCCGCGCCCCGGGAGCCGGCACTTGCAGCCATTCTAGGAAAGAGCCCGCGCCAGCACAAGCAAAATTTCATTAGATGATATGTATTTTTATTATGTGAAAAATTGAATGCCATTTTCGCGTCTAAAATGGCGCAATCGCGATACCCTCACGTCCATGGCCTCCCCGAATCGCAAGTCCCTGATTCCGACGACGTTCTACGAGCACGCTCGTCACAGCCGCCGTCTGTACTGGCTGACGCCGGCGGTCGTGCTCGTGCTTTATCTGTGCGTCATGGGCGCCTTCATCTGGCTGCAGCGCCTGCAGAGCGACAGCGTGATGTTCGTCACCATCGACCAGGAAACCCGCCAGCAGCGCCTGATGATGGTGGTGTTCGCCCTGTCCCTGGTGATTGTATTCAGCCTGCTGGCGCTGTGGCGCTATACCCGCTTCCGCACCCAGGCCGAAGCCGCCCTGATCGCCGAGACCGGCTTTCGCCGCGCCATGGAAAACTCCATGTCCACAGGCATGCGCGTGTTCGACATGCAGGGGCGCATCGCCTACGTGAATCCGGCCTTCTGCCGCATGATCGGCTGGAACGAGGCCGACCTGATCGGCCGCACCGCCCCCTTCCCCTACTGGCTGCCGGGCCGCCACGATCACCACCGGGAAACCCTGGCGCAGCTGCTGTCGGGACGCACCCCCAGCAGCGGCCTGGAAATCGAGGCCCAGCGGCGCGACGGCTCGCGCTTCACCGCGCGCATGTACGTCTCGCCCCTGCGCGACCCCAAGGGCGAGCAGATCGGCTGGATGACCTCCATGACCGACATCACCGAGCCCAAGCGCATCCGCGAGGCCCTGACCGCCGCGCACGAGCGCTTCATGACCGTGCTCGAAGGGCTGGACGACGCGATCTCCGTCGTGGCGGACACGCCCGAGGGCCTGGAGCTGCTGTTCGCCAACCGCACCTACCGGCGCCTGTTCGGCGCCCAGACCGGCGGCCACGCGGAACTGCTGGGCGGGCGGCTGGGCCGCTTCACCGACGAAACCATGGAGCTGTTCTCGGCCACGGCCCAGCGCTGGTTCGAGGTCCACCACCGGATGCTGGCCTGGACCGATTCCCGCCGCGTGCGCCTGCAGGTGGCGCGCGACATCACCGAGCGCCGAAAGCACGAGGAAGAGTCCCGCGTGCAGCAGGAAAAAGCCCAGCTCACCAGCCGCCTGACCACGATGGGGGAAATGGCCTCGTCCCTGGCGCACGAACTGAACCAGCCGCTGACGGCCATCAGCAACTACAATATGGCGGCCGTGGCGATGCTCAAGTCGGGCAAGGCCCCGACCGAATCCCTGCTCCAGGCGCTCGAAAAGGCCTCCCAGCAAGCCGAGCGCGCCGGCAAGATCATCAGCCGCATCCGCGAATTCGTGAAGCGCAGCGAACCCCGCCGCCAGGCCGTGGGTCTGGGCCGGATCGTGGAGAACGCCGTCGGCTTCGCCGACATCGACGCCCGCAAGCGCCGCATCGAGATCGTCCAGAACCTGCCCGACCCCATGCCCGAGGTCCTGGCCGACCCCATCCTGATCGAGCAGGTGCTGCTGAACCTGCTGAAGAACGGCGTCGAGGCCATGGAACACAGCGAATCCCGCAGCCTGCATGTCCGGATCACCGACCAGCATCCCCAGATCGAGATCGCCGTCATCGACCGGGGCCACGGCCTGCGCAATCCCGAACGGCTGTTCGAGCCCTTCTACAGCACCAAGTCCGAAGGCCTGGGCATGGGCCTGAACATCTGCCGCACCATCATCGAATCGCACCACGGACGCCTGTGGGCCAGTCCCAACCCGGAAGGCGGGACGATCTTCCGCTTCACCCTGCCCAAGGCCCCGCCGCGCCCCCAGACCACGGAAATCACGGAGGAACAGCACGCATGAGCGATACCCAAATCCCCAGCACCATCTACATCGTCGACGACGACGAGGCGGTCCGCGATTCCCTGCGCTGGCTGCTCGAGGCCAACGGCTACGCCGTGCGCAGCTTCGCCGGCGCCGAGGAGTTCCTCGCCGCCTACGATCCCGAACAGATCGGCGTGCTGATCGCCGACATCCGCATGCCCGGCATGAGCGGCCTGGAACTGCAGGAAACCCTGATCGCCCGCAAGGCGCCGCTGCCCATCGTCTTCATCACCGGCCACGGCGACGTGCCGATGGCGGTCTCCACCATGAAGAAGGGCGCCGTCGACTTCCTGGAAAAGCCCTTCAACGAGGCCGACCTGCGGGCGCTGGTGGCCGGCATGCTGGAACAGGCCCGCGAACGCGTGCGCGAGGCCCACGCCCAGCGCGACCAGCAGGCCGTGCTCGGCCGGCTGACGGCCCGCGAACAGCAGGTGCTGGAACGCATCGTGGCCGGCCGCCTGAACAAGCAGATCGCCGGCGACCTGAACATCAGCATCAAGACCGTCGAGGCCCACCGCGCCAACATCATGGAAAAACTCGAGGTCACCACCGTGGCGGATCTGATGAAGATCGCCCTGGCCCGCGCAGAGGAAGCCTGACATGAGTGCCCGCCTCATCGACGGCAAGGCCCTGTCCGCCCGGGTGCGCGGCCAGGTGGCCGAGCGCGTGCGCGCGCTCAAGGCCCAGGGCGTCACGCCCGGACTGGCGGTGGTGCTGGTCGGCGAAGACCCGGCGTCCCAGGTCTACGTGCGCAACAAGGCCGCCGCCTGCACGGCGGCCGGCATGCATTCGCGCGTCATTCCATTGGGCGCCGACACACCCGAGGGCGAGTTGCTGGACGTGATCGAGACGCTCAACGCCGATCCCGCCATCCACGGCATCCTGGTGCAGCTGCCCCTGCCCGGCCACATCGACACCGGCCTGGTCATCGAGACCATCAGCGCGGCCAAGGACGTGGACGGCTTCCACGTCAGCAACGCCGGCCTGCTGATGACCGGCCGGCCGCTGTTCCGCCCCTGCACGCCCTACGGCGTGATGAAGATGCTGGAATCGGAAAACGTCCCCCTGCGGGGCGCCGAAGCCGTGATCGTGGGGGCCAGCAACATCGTCGGCAAGCCCATGGCCATGCTGCTGCTGGCGGCCGGCGCGACCGTGACGCTGTGCAATTCCAAGACCCGCGACCTGGGCGCCCAGACCCGCCGGGCCGACGTGCTGGTGGTGGCCACGGGCCGCCCCGGCATCGTCACCGGCGACATGGTCAAGCCTGGCGCGGTGGTGATCGACGTGGGCATCAACCGGCTCGAATCCGGCAAGCTCGTCGGCGACGTGGATTTCGACTCGGCCGCCACGGTCGCGTCCGCGATCACGCCGGTGCCCGGAGGCGTGGGTCCCATGACCATCGCCATGCTGCTGGTCAACACCGTCGAGGCCGCCGAGCGCACGCTGCAGGCTTGAAAAACGGGGGCGCCGCCCCCATCTGATTCCGCATGAACAGCACCCGCACCGCCGGCAATCCCCTCCTCGTTCCGGCCGAGGCATTCGTGGACTACGGCGCCGTCCGCCCCGAGCACATCGAGCCCGCCGTGCGCGAGCTGATCGAAGCCTCGCGCGACGCGATCGAAGCCGCCGCCGCGCGCACCGACCCGCCCGACTGGGACAACCTGGTCGAGGCCATCGAGGATCCGTCCGAGCGCCTGCACCGCGCCTGGTCGATCGCCGGGCACCTGAACAGCGTGGTCAACACGCCGGACCTGCGCGCCGCCTACAACGCCTGCCTGCCGCTGATGAGCGAGTTCTCCACCTGGGTGGGCCTGCATCGCGGCCTGTACGAACGCTACCGCGCGCTGGCGGCCGGCCCGGCCTTCGCCGACCTGTCGCCGACCCGCCGCCGCATCGTCGAGCTGGCGCTGCGCGACTTCCGCCTGAGCGGGGTCGAACTGGAGGGCGCCGCGCGCGAGACCTACGCGCGCAACGCCGACCTGCAGGCCCAGGTATCCCAGAAATTCTCGGAAAACGTGCTGGACGCCACCGACCGCTGGTCCCTGCTGATCGCCGACGAGGCCCGCCTGGAGGGCCTGCCGCCGGACGTGGTCGCGGCGGCCGCGCAGGCGGCCCGGTCGGCGGGCGAATCCGGCTGGAAGCTGACCCTGCACATGCCCTGCTACCTGCCGGTCATGCTGCACGCCCGGGACCGCGAACTGCGCCAGACCCTGTACCGCGCGCACGCCACGCGGGCCTCGGACCAGGGCGATCCGGCCTTCGACAATTCCGAATCCATCGAAACGCTGCTGGCCCTGCGGGCCGAGGAAGCCGGCCTGCTGGGCCACGCCGATTTCGCCAGCCTGCGCCTGGAAACCCGCATGGCCGACAACGCCGGCCAGGTGCTGGACTTCCTGCGCGAACTGGCCGCCCGCGCCCGGCCCAGCGCCCAGCGCGACCTGGACGAACTGCGCGCCTTCGCCGCCCGCGAACTGCGGCTCGATCCCCTGGAGCCCTGGGACATCGCCTACGCGTCCGAACGCCTGCGCGAAAGCCGCTACGCCTATTCCGACGAGGAACTGCGCCCCTACTTCACCGAATCCCGCGTGCTGGACGGCCTGTTCCAGGTGATCCGCACCCTGTTCGGCGTACGCCTGGAAGCCACCGACGCGCCCGCCTGGCACGCCGACGCCCGCATCTACCGGGTGCTGGACGCCGAGGACCGCGAACTCGGCCGGCTGGGCATGGACCTGTACGCCCGCACCGGCAAGCAGGGCGGCGCCTGGGTGGACAGCGAGCGCAGCCGCCGCGTGCATGCCGGACGCCTGCACACGCCGCTGGCGTGGCTGACCTGCAATTTCCCCGCGCCGCAGGACGGCCGCGAGGCCCTGCTGTCCCACGACGACGTGATCACGCTGTTCCACGAAAGCGGCCACGCCATGCACACGCTGCTGTCCCGAGTGGACGACCCGGGCGCCGCCGCCTTCGCCGCCGTCGAATGGGACGCCATCGAACTGCCCTCGCAGTTCATGGAAAACTTCTGCTGGGAATGGGACGTGCTGCAGTCCCTGACCCGCCATGTGGATACCGGCGAGCCCCTGCCCCGCGACCTGTACGACCGCATGATCGCCGCGCGCAATTTCCAGAGCGGCCTGCAGACCCTGCGCCAGGTCGAATTCGCCCTGTTCGACATGCTGATCCACACCCGCGCCAGCGGCCTGTCGATCAGCGAGGTCCTGGACACCCTGGACCAGGTCCGCCAGGAAGTCGCGCTGCTGATCCCGCCCGCCTGGCACCGCTTCCCGCACGCCTTCTCGCACCTGTTCGCGGGCGGCTACGGCGCCGGCTACTACAGCTACAAATGGGCCGAGGTCCTGTCGGCCGACGCCTACGCCGCCTTCGAGGAAGCCGCCCGGCCCGGGCCGGACGGCACGCGCGACGTGTTCGACCCGGCCACCAGCCGCCGCTACCTGGACGAGATCATCGCCGTCGGCGGCTCGCGCCCGGCCGCGGATTCGTTCCGCGCCTTCCGCGGCCGCGATCCCAGCATCGATGCGCTGCTGCGGCACAGCGGGTTGCTGGAAGCGTGACATGAGACTTCCGTCCACCTCGCGGCTTGCACGCCGCTCGGATTCGCCAGGCATGGATCAGTCCGCAGGGACTGCCCCATGTCCCGGTTCATCCAGCGGCAAAAAGGGCTCTTTCGTGCAACACCTGTTGTCAGGACTCATATTGTGGCTGGCCGGCACGGGCCTGGCGCTGGCCGCCGTCCATCCGGTGCGCGGCTTCCTGCCGGATCTGAAGTTCTCGCTGCAGGGCGCGGGCGGCGTCACCGTCACGCAGCAGGCCTTCGCCGGCAAGGTGGTGCTGATGTTCTTCGGCTACGCCAGTTGCCCGGACATCTGCCCGACGACCATGGCGCAACTGGCCCAGGTGACCGAAGCCCTGGGTCCGAAGGCCGACCAGGTACGCATCCTGTTCGTCAGCGTCGATCCCCACCGGGACACGCCCGACATCCTGCAGGCCTACGTGGACCAGTTCGATCCCCACGCCATCGGCCTGACGGGCGATGAAGCGTCCATCGCGTCACTGGCCCGGCGCTATCGGGTCGCCTACCAGATCGAACGCCCCGATCCGAAGCACCCGGACGCGCCCTACGAAGTCTCCCACAGCCGGGGGATCTACGCCTTCGACCAGCGAGGCAAGGCCGTCTGGCTGGCCTCGGACGGCGAGTCCCAGGAAGAACTGCTCGCCGCCCTGAAGCCGCTGCTGCGCTAGTGTCCTGTCTGGTTAGTTTGGTCACTTAACTTCGGATGCATGGGCTTGTCAGGCAAGGCGCAAACCGCAGCGATAGCCGGTGCTATCGCGAGGATTTGCAACGCAGCATGGCGAGGCCAGGCGCCGAAGGTAAGGAT